>Ga0209573_1001902_pt1 | contig 29247 bp, 23 predicted proteins | sample TNRBio252014_DNA_FD_185870 | JGI IMG/M metagenome (GOLD analysis project Ga0209573, IMG submission 185870) | Wastewater treatment Type I Accumulibacter community from EBPR Bioreactor in Madison, WI, USA - TNR Reactor_6/25/2014_ DNA (SPAdes)... | ecosystem: Engineered > Bioreactor > EBPR >...
CGGGAACATAATGAAACTGCGCAGGCCGAGTTTCATGCAGGCTTCAATTTCTTCTAAGGCAAGGTCGGGCGAAAAACGGTACGTACCCGGCAGGGAGGCGACTTCCGTGCGCACATTCGTGCCCTGCACCAAAAAAATGGGCTGCACCAAATGCCCGGTATTCAGGTGCGTTTCCTGAACGAGGCCCCTTACGGCGGCAGAAACGCGGTTGCGTCTTGGTCGATTTAACATGGGTCGAGGTTTTTTTTTTACCACAACTTGTCCCGCATAAAGCGGGATAGCTCACAATAGTTGTTTTCACATAGATCACACAGAAGTTACGCTCCCTACAGGCCACATAAGGGCTATATGCCCTATGTGAAATAATCTATGTGCCTATGTGGTAAATAGCTACAAACCACGAAGGTAAGCAAACGCAACTTCACATCTTGTAAACCAAAGCTTTCAAGGATCGGGATTGACGAATTTTTGACAATGGGATGCAAGCTGGGGTTAAAAAATTACGCCGTCGCAAAACCTGATTGACCTGAACTTACGTAGGTAGTGATGTTCCGGCAACAATAGCCGGCCGATCAATCAGCTTTCTCTCATGTAAGAGCATATTCAAATTTTGAACATGCTCTAAAAATTAAATTGTGATGACAGTTAAAAAAATGCTCTGTCTGGCGTTGTTCGCGGCGCCTTTCATGTTGGCGGCGCAAAGCCCCGTCAGCGGTTTTATGCAAGGAAAAGGCCGCGGCAGCGTGGTGGTTTCCTATTCCACGGAAAAGTACGATGAAGTATTTCTCGTACCGGAAACAATCGAAAGTGTTCCGATTTTTAACGAAGTACAGACCACCAGCTTTTCGCTGTACGGCACGTATGGGCTGACCGACAAATTGGACATCGTGCTCAATGCGCCGTATATCCGCTCGAAAGGCGCTGCCACGGATGCTACGTTAACGGATCTGGGGTATGAAAATGAGCGCAAAGGTTTGCAGGACATTGGCTTGCACCTCAAATACAGCGCCGTTAATATTGATTTTGGAGGTTCCAGCCTGCGGTTGCTCGGAACACTGGGCGTACAAACACCGATTGGCGACTACAAAGTGGATGAAGGCCTGCAATCCATCGTTGCGATCGGCAACCGGGCTACCAAAGTGAATGCCCTTGCTGCGGCGCACTTCCAGACCGAATCCGGCTTGTTTGCTACGGCGCAGGGCGGCTACAGCTTCCGCGGCGACGATGTGCCCAATGCAGTGCTGAGCGAATTCAAAGTAGGTTATGCAGGCAGTAGTTTTTATGTGGACGGGTATGTCGCCGGCCAGCTTTCTACCGATGGCGTAGACATTCTTCAGGATGGTTTTGTAGGCATCTTTCCGGCTACCCGGGTGAGTTACACCCGCGTTGGCGCCAGTGTTTTTGTTCCGGTTGCCGGCGGGTTCGGCGTTGCTGGCGGAGCAAGCGCTTATGTCGCCGGCCGCAACATTGGCAAGGCAACGAACTTCTACGGCGCCCTGGTTTATTCCTTCTGATTTTTACTCCATTATTTCAATTTAAAAAAACGATTGCAATGAATACGTTCCAAAAAATATGCGCTTACTCCGCCTTTGGCTTGCTGGCGCTTCCGTTCACTTCCTGCGAAAAAGATTATAGCGAAGAACTGCCCAGCATCGCGGCGGTTGCCGTAGCGAATCCAGCCTTTAGCACACTCGAAAGCGCGGCTGTTCGCGGCGGGGTGGCGGTTGTTTTATCCAATAAAAATGCCGGCGATCCTTCCGGCGACTTCACGGTTTTTGCACCTACAAACGACGCTTTTGCGCGGCTGGGTTTCAATACCGGCGATGACCTGGGCGCACTTCAGGTTCCGTTTTTGACCAATACACTGCTGTATCACGTCAATAATGCGGCATTGCCGGGTACAAGCGTCACAGCCGGCGGTTCTTCGGCGTCTTTGCTGGGGCCAAACCGTCGGTTCATCCAGCGCGGCAGCGACCTGTACATCAACGGTTCCAAAATTTTAGCAACCGATGTCGCGGCAGATAACGGCGTGATTCACGTCATTGACAAAGTGCTGCTGGCTACGGGCGCCGATATTGCACAGTCCACTATTGCATTAGCGACCTCGCAAGCTTTCACCGGCCCGGAATTATCTTTCCTGTTGGAGGCGGTTTTGTACGCTGAACTTGCCGGTGCGCTTTCTGCATCACCGGGCGGGCCTTCGTTCACCGTCTATGCGCCAACGGATGCCGCTTTCAAACAATTGGGTGTAGACCTCGGCGTGGCGCTGAACGTGCCTGCTGATGTCCGCAAACTTCCAAAAGAAACCGTGACAGCAGTATTGTTGAACCACGTAGTGGCGAACGGCGGCAAATTCACTTCAGAATTGAATGGCACAACCGAAATGCCGCTCGGCGGAACAGCCCTGACTTACGGCGCGTTCAACAACGGCACGTACACGGTTAAAGGCAACAGCAATATGGTTGTTGCGAATATGGTGATCCCGGATGTGCAAACGACCAATGGTGTTGTGCATGTGATTGACCGGGTGTTGTTACCATAGGGTTAATTTGAAAATTTGAAAATTTGAAAATTGGAAAGCCGTAGTTGTCAGAAATTAGGGGTTAGACAAGCCTCTCAGTCGGTAAAAATAGGCATTCAAGTTTCCCGAAGCACCCATCTTCAAATTTTCAAATTTTCAAATTTTCAAATCTTCAAATTATCCCCCATCTTTATGGAGAAAAACGGAAAACGAATGAACCGGAACCTCCTCCTGCTTAGCCTTTGCGCGTTGATTGCCCTGCATGGCTGCCAACCTGAACCACCAATTACTTATGATTTGCTCATTCGCAACGCCCTCATTTACGACGGCTCCGGGAAGCCGCCCGTTCGCGGCTCGGTTGCGGTCAACGCTGACACCGTCGCGGCCATTGGGGAGTTGCCGAACGCGAAAGGCAAAAGCGAATTGGATGCTGGCGGCATGGCCGTAAGCCCTGGTTTTATCAACATGCTGAGCTGGGCTACGGAAAGCCTGATTGTGGATGGCCGCGGGATGAGCGACCTCAAACAGGGCGTCACGCTCGAAGTGATGGGCGAGGGTTGGTCTATGGGGCCGCTCAATGATGAGATGAAGGCGGGCACCAAAGCAGCCCAGGGCGACCTCAAATTTGACGTTACCTGGACGACTTTAGGCGAATATTTGGAGTTTCTGGAGCGGAAAGGCGTCTCCGTCAATGTGGCTTCGTTTATGGGCGCAACGACGGCGCGTATCCACGAAGTTGGCTACGAAGACCGCCCGCCAACGCCGGAAGAACTTTCGAGGATGCAGGCATTGGTGCGCCAGGCCATGGAAGAGGGGGCGATGGGCGTGGCTTCCGCCCTGATTTACGCGCCCGCTTTTTATGCAAAAACGGAAGAACTCATTGCGCTGTGCCAGGCTGCGGCGCCTTATGGTGGCCGCTACATCACCCACATGCGCAGCGAAGGCAATAAATTTTTGGAAGGGATTGACGAAGCCATCCGCATCTCCCGGGAAGCCGGACTGCCCGCTGAAATTTACCACCTTAAAGCCGCCGGAAAAAACAACTGGCCGAAAATGGATCAGGCCATCGCCAAAATTGACAGCGCCCGCCAGGCGGGATTGGATATTGCGGCCAATATGTACACCTACATCGCCGGGGCAACGGGGTTAGACGCGGCCATGCCCCCCTGGGTGCAGGAAGGCGGCTACGATGTTTGGGCCAAACGCCTGAAAGACCCCGCCATCCGCAAGCGCGTGAAAGCAGAAATGAAGCAGGACGCCCAGGATTGGGAAAACCTCTATTTTGCTGCGGGTTCTGCAGACAAGCTCCTGCTGAGTGAATTCAAAAACGATACGCTGAAAAAATATACGGGCAAAACCTTAGCAGAAGTAGCAGCCATTCGCGGCACGGATGCCGAAGACACGGCGATGGATTTGGTCATTCAGGACCAAACCCGGGTGGGCGTGGTGTATTTTTTGATGTCGGAAGACAATGTTCGGAAACAAATTCCGCTGCCTTACCTGAGCTTTGGTTCCGATGCGGCGGCAATGGCCAACGAAGGCGTCTTTATGAAATCTTCCACCCATCCGCGAGCTTATGGCAACTTCGCCCGCCTGCTGGGCAAATACGTGCGCGAAGAAAAAGTAATTACCCTGGAAGAAGCGGTGCGCAAACTCACCTCCCTGCCCGCCGAACACCTGAAAATCAAAAAGCGCGGTTATTTGAAGCCCGGTTTTTTTGCAGATATCGTGGTTTTCGATCCGGCTACCATTGCCGACAAGGCGACCTTTGAGCAGCCGCACCAGTACGCCGTTGGCGTCAACCATGTGTTTGTGAATGGCGTGCAGGTGCTGAAAAACGGCGAACACACGGGGGCAACGCCGGGGCGGGTGGTGCGCGGGCCGGGGTGGAAGGAATGATTTGAAGATTTGAAAATTTGATGATTTGAAGATTGAGTGCTTCGGGAAACTTGGAAGCTAATGTTTCCCGACTGCGAGGCTTGTCTAACCCCTCATTCAGACAACCACAGCTTTCCAATCATCAAATTTTCAAATTACCCCCCATCTTCAAATTTTCAAAACTTGTCCCGCCCGGCGGGGTCAACTAATTTTCAAATCATCACACCGCCTGAATCATATCATACTGCGTCACAATATGCATATCCCCGGCTTTGTCTTTGGCCAAAACGGCGGGGATTTTTTTGCTGATGTATTTGCTGAGCTGGCTGAACGGCGTGTCTTCGCTGACTTCCGGGAACGGATCGCCCATGATGGCCGACACTTTTTGCTCGGTATTTTTCATCGGGTTTTCCAGCAAAAAGCTCAATACGGCATTTTCCGTGATGGAACCAACAATGGCGCCGTTGTCCACAACCGGCATCTGGGAGATGTCGTGCTGCTTCATCAGGTCGAAAGCGTGGCGCACCGTATCCGAGGTAGCGACGCTAAAAAACTGTTTGTCGCGCTTTTTGGAAAGGATGTCTTTCACGCGCATTTCGGTGTCCAAAAAGCCGCGCTCGCGCATCCAGTCGTCGTTGAAAATTTTGCCCACATAGCGGCTGCCGTGGTCGTGGATGATCACCACCACAATATCGTCTTTGGCCAGGCGGTCTTTCATTTGCACCAATCCGGCCACTGCCGAGCCGGCGGAATAACCCAGTAAAATCCCTTCTTCCCGCGCAATACGGCGGGCCATCACGGCGCCGTCTTTGTCGGTCACTTTTTCGAAATGGTCAATGACGCCAAAATCCACGTTTTTGGGCAGGATGTCCTCACCGATGCCTTCGGTGATGTAGGGATAAATTTCCTTTTCATCAAAAATGCCGGTTTCGTGGTATTTTTTGAACACTGAACCGTATGTGTCTACGCCCCAAATCTTGACGTTCGGGTTGTGCTCTTTCAGGTAGCGGCCAACGCCGGAAATGGTGCCGCCCGTGCCGACGCCCACCACGAGGTGCGTGATTTTGCCGTCGGTTTGTTCCCAGATTTCCGGGGCGGTACTTTCGTAATGCGCCTCCCGGTTGGAGAGGTTATCGTATTGGTTGCACCAGTAGGAGTTTAGAATTTCTTCGCTCAGGCGGCGCGCCACGGAGTAGTAGGAGCGCGGATCGTCGGGCGTCACGTTCGTCGGGCAAACGATTACTTCCGAGCCAAAAGCTTTGAGCAGGTCTATCTTTTCTTTCGATTGTTTGTCGCTGGTCGTAAAAATGCAGCGGTAGCCTTTCACCGAAGCGGCAATGGCCAAACCCATGCCCGTGTTGCCGGACGTGCATTCAATAATGGTGCCGCCGGGCTTGATGTCGCCGCGCGCCTCCGCGTCTTCCAGCATTTTGAGCGCCATGCGGTCTTTGATGGAATTGCCGGGATTGACGGTTTCTAATTTGATAAAAACCTGCGCCGGAACTTCGGCCACCACTTTGTTCAGTTTCACCAAAGGCGTATTGCCGATGGATTCGAGGATGTTGTTGAAATATCTCAAGGTTAGGAATTTTGCGCGCAAAGGTAGGAAATTTCGATTGGGTTTCAAACGCGAAGGAAAGGTAGAAGACACAGAAAGTCAAAGCGGGAAAGGTGCCTTGCGGGCTCCCGTTGATCGGGACAAGTTTTGCGATAAAACTTCGCGCCCCTTGCGGTTATTTTTTTACCGCAAGGGGCGCAAGGAGGTAGGTGATTTAGCTCAAAGTCCGTGTTCCATCATCGCCATTGGGTTCCGATGGGACCGGGCGGATAGCCCACTCCATCACTTTCTCAATCTTAGGAGAACCAAAGCCCAAAAACAAAGCGCCCGGCTCCGAAAACCTCGGAATCGGGCGCTAAAATATGGAAAGCTTAATTTGGAGCAAGTGAGGGTGTCGCTTTGAGCGACGCCCTCACTACCTACCTACTGCTTTACAAACTTCGCCGTTTGCACCACCCCGCCATTCGTCGCCTGCAACCAATACAAGCCTGGCGCTAAGTCGTTCACGCCGATAAAATAGCGGTTCGCGCCTTCCACAGCCGGTTCGTTCCGTTGCAGCACCGTTTGACCCGTGGCACTGAAAATGCGGATCGTTGTCGCCGGACGCTCGATGCTGCCGAGGTTCAGGTCGGCAACGAGTTTGTCTTTAGCCGGGTTGGGCGAAAGCCGGATGCTGGAGGCAGCCACAGGCGTTGACACGTCTGTTCTCGCTTCAATGTTGTCATCCGTGCTGCCAAACGTCAGCGGTTCGCTGTTCACCTGCACGAAGTTGTCGCTTAGGTCGAAGCAATCGTCTGAGAGGTCAACCACAGCCGCGTCGTCGCCGACATTGACCGTCAGCGTGCCGGTATAAGCCAAGCCCCAGATGCGGTAACCGCCCGCGGCCAGCGATTCGAAGTCGTAAGAATTGCCATCCGGAATGACCACCACCACGTTATTTTCGTCCGTAATCAAGTAGGCATAAAGCGTAGGAGAAGCGCCCGTGCTGACTACACTGACCACATCTAATTCGCCATCGCCATTGACCAAGGTTACTTCCGTATCGCCGTCGGTTGTCGCGAGCGTTCCGCCTTCCGGTGCTGCAACAATGACCGTGATGAAATTGGATGAAGTTACGTAGCAGTTGTCTGACAGCGCATCGGTAATCACATTCGTACCGAAGCCATACAAAGGTTCGCCGTTGTAGGAAATGCCGTAGATGCGGTAAGTGCCAGGCGCTGCCGGATCAAAATCAATGACCTCGCCGACGATATCAGGAATCAGGATATTGCCCTCGTTATCGGTGATCACGTACAAATAATTCGTGTCGAGGCTGGTAGTTTCCAGAATGATCAAGTCGCCGATCGTGTCATTCGGGCAGGTGTAAAAGACCGTTTCCCCGGTGAAGTCAGCAATTTCACCTCCGTCAACGGCTTCTGCGCGGTCTATCCGCACAAAGTTCGAGGACAGTTCAAAACAACTGGTCGCTAAGTTGGAAGCAGGCGTTACGACCTGGCCCACAAAAGCCGTCAGCACCCCGGTGTAGGAAAGTCCCCAAACGCGGTAAATGCCCGGATCGAGGGTATTGAAATCAATGTCTTCGGAATCAGAAATGCGGATGATTTCATTGTCTTCCGAAGTCACTAAATACGCATAAGCTGAAATTGAACCGCTGGTGGTTTCAAAATTCAGCACGCCACTTTCTGCACCAATGCACAACAGCAGATCGGTTTCGCCGCCGGTGGAAACTTCGCCGCCTTCCGGCAAATCGCGAATGACATCAATGAAGTTTTCCGACAACTCAAAACAAGCGTTCGACAAGTTGGCATTCAGAATATTTTGCCCGAAAGGTGCAGGATTCAGCGTTCCGGTGAAAGCTACCCCCCAAACGCGCAGGCGACTGAATCCGGCAATGGATTCAAAATTCTGCTGGTTGCCGGTAAGGTAAGACAGAATGACGTTGTTTTGATTCGTCAGGACAAACCGATAGCCGGCCACTTCACCCAGGGTTCCGGAGAAAAACGAAACGGTGTCCGCTACGCCATCGCCGGCGCAGATGTACAAGGTTTCTGTACCATTGATATCCGAAAACAAGAGGCTGCCGTCAACGATGGTCAGGTTGATTGTAATGAAATTTTCGGTCAGGTCGTAGCAGTCGTTGGAAGCTGGCGTGAGCAATACCGGATCGCCCGGAAGCAGTACCAGATCGCCGGTATACGCAACGCCATAGACTTTTACCGTGCCGTCAAGGGTTGAATTTTCAAAATCAAAGCTGTTTTCGGTGATTACGCCAATGAGGAAATTGTCCGCATCCGTGATGAGGTAAGCATAATTTCCATCTGTATTGCCGCTTACGCTGAAACCGATCAAATCAGGCTGGCCGTCGCCGGAACAAACATCGTATTCAGAAGCTAAATCCTGGCCGATAATCGTACCGCCATCGGGCGTTTGATTCACAAGCGTTACAAAATTGCTGCTTAGTCCAAAGCATCCGTCAGACAGCGCGTCTACGGCAGCGTCGTCGCCAACTTCGGCGGTCAGGGCGCCCGTATAGGCAAGCCCCCATGCACGGTAGCTCCCTTCGGGCAGGCCGTCTAAATCAAAGGAATTGCCGTTCACAATCGCCACAATGACATTGTTGTTGTCGGTAATCAGGTAGGTAAATCCAGGTCCGCTTGCACCAGTGCTCTGGAAAAATACTAAGCTCGAACCGGCCCCTTCCGGGCAGAGGTAAGCGGTTGTTGCGCCACCTGTTAAAGCAACTGCACCACCTTTCGGCGTTTGATGCGTCACCAAAACAAAATTATCGCTCAGGTCAAAGCATTCGTCCGACAAATCCACAGCGTTTACCTCGTCGCCAGCAACAACGGTTAGCGAACCGGTGTAGGCTACGCCGTAAACGCGGTAAATACCAGCAGTCAAGGTACCGAAATCAAAATCGGTTCCTTCAACTACGGCCACGACTTCACCTGCCTCGTTTGTCACCACTAAGGCATAGCCTACGCCAGAAGCGCCGGCATTGTCAAAAGTGAGCACGTTTGGTTCGCCGTCGTCAGGGCAACTGAATACCTCGACTTCGCCACCGTTTGTGCTCAGTGCGCCGCCTTCGGGCGTACCCACGATCACGGTAATGAAATTATCGCTCAGGTCGAAGCACTCATTGGTCAACACCGTAGTCGCCGCATTATCGCCCACTACCGCCAGCACATCGCCCGTATAGGCCAATCCCCAAACCCGGTAGGTGTTTTCTGCAAATCCGTCAAAATCTATTTCGCTTTCCGCGGAAAATGCAACGATCGTATTAATTGCATTGGTCACCACATAGACATATTCGCCTGTGGAAACGCCGGTATTGGAAAAAGAAAGCACATTGGGAAGGCCATCCGGGCAAACGAAATAATTATCTGCATCGCCGGCTTCTGACACCGAGCCGCCATTGGTTTCTTCTTTTCTGATTTCTACGAAGTTGCCCGACAATTCAAAGCATTCCGAAGACAATTGCGTGGTCGTGATGTCGTCGCCGATTTCAAGTTCTATCGTACCTGTGTACGAAATCCCCCATACCCTGCAAATGCGATCGGGTGAAGCGACGTTGAAATCTACCGCATTACCGGCCAGGACAACCAGTGCTTTGTTATTTTCATCGGTTACGATGAACGTGTAATCGGCATTCAGTGCAGTTGTAGAAAAATCAAAAGAAATGATGTCCAACTGGTCGTCATTGGCGCAAACAACGGCAGAAGTTGCCCCGCCTGCGATTTCCACAGATCCGCCATCCACAAATGTCACGTCCACCTTCACAAAGTTTTCACTCAGTTCATAACACTCAAACGATACCACTACGGTGGCTGCGTTGTCGCCCACCTGTGCGTTGAGATCGCCCGAGTAGGCTGCTCCCCATACGCGGTAGCTCCCGCCGGCTTCGTTTTCAAAATCAACGACACCGTCTGCTGAAATGGAAAGGATGGTATTGTTCTCATCCGTCACGAAGAAAACATAGCTTTCGCCCTCGCCGTCTTCTGTAATGAAGGTCAGCGCATCCGCATTGCCGTCGCCGGAGCATACCTCTACAGTCTCGTCGCCGTTTTCGAGCGTTACAGTGCCGCCAAGGGTTTGTTTTTTCTCCACCGTAACGAAGTTGGAAGACAACTGGAAGCATTCATCCGACAAATCTGTGGTAGCGGCATTTTGCCCCGGGCTAACGGTCAGGTTACCCGAATAAGCCAGACCCCATACGCGGCAAATGCCGGGGCCTGTGCCTTCAAAATCTATGATGCCGTCCGTTGTGGTGCCGACGATGTTGTTCAATTCATTGGTAATGACAAAAATATACTGTTCTTCCGGAGTCGTTACGGTTGTGATGATTTGGACTTCATCCGAGATTCCATCGTTATCGCACGTGACCGTTGCAGTTGCGAGGTCGGTCAGGCTCACTGAGCCGCCATCGAGGTTGCGTTTGGTGATGCTGATGAAATTGGAAGATAACTCGAAGCAGCCATCTGTCAAGGTTGTTGTTGCGGCATTATCCCCGGCATTGGCCGTGATGGCGCCCGAGTAGGAAAGCCCCCAAACCCGGTAAGTGCCAGGCGCCAGTGCATCGAAATCAAGGTTATTGCCGGCAAGCACCTGAATGATGATGTTGTTGGCATCCGTCAATACGAAGCCGTAACTCAGTGGCGATGCAGTCTGGTTCTCCAAAACTAAGTTGGGAACGCTGGCGCCGGTACACAACTCAAGGGAAGTGCTGCCATCGTCAAAAGCCACGGTGCCGCCATCCGGCGCTGCTTTGTTTACCGTTACAAAGTTATCCGACAAATCAAAACAATCGGAAGACAGGTTGCTCGTGGCGGCATTACTGCCTGTGGTTGCGGTGATGTTGCCCACATAAGCAAATCCCCAAACCCGGTAAATGCCGTCGGGCAGGGCGGCAAAGTCAACGTTTCCGGTAGGTGAAACCTGTAAGATAACATTGTTCGCATCTGTAACTAAATAGGCATACAGCGGGCTGGTGCTTGCGGTGCCAAAGCTAACCACATCCGGCGCAGCATCGTTTGTACAAATGACGAGCGACGTATTTCCATTGGCAGCAAACACAGTTGCACCATCAGGCGACACGTTGTTAATCGAGATAAAATTCGTCGTTAGCTCGTAGCAAACGGAGCCCAGCGTGTCGGTGAAAATATTCATGCCGGGAGCAGCGAGCAACTCGCCGATAAAAGAAACGGCGTACACGCGCAGGTTTCCGGCAGGAAGATTTTCAAAGTTAATGATTGAATTGTACGAAATGAACAAAATGGTACCGCCCGCGTCGGTCACTACGTAAACTGCAGGAGTAGAAACGATCTGGGTTTTAAAGCGGATAGTGTTTGAGACACCATCGCCCTGGCATACGTAAAAATCGGTAGTGCCACTGGAAGTAGTAATCGTGGCATTTTCAATGCACTGGGCTGTTTGCTGCGCCATTGCGCTGTGCGCAAGTACGAAAAGCAGGCAACAGGCCAAAAGTAATGGTTTGAATCTCATAGAGCGACTTTGTTTATTGGTGATGACAATACAATTCATGAGCATAGACTTTAGTGGTATACGTTGAACAATTTACAAAACGACCCAACACAGAGCAGGATGTAGCAGCATCCGCTCCTCAAATAAATCATGACAAGAATGGGGAGTGTACAATTTGATATGTATGCAAGTTTGCTTTAAGCGCAGGTACGCCATACAGGTGTGGCGAAGTTAGCCCCATTTTGGCTATAAAAAAATTTTTCATCGCAATTTGATTTGAGAGCTTGTTTGGGAATCCATCAATTGGCTGCATCCTGCATAACTTGCCATACCGACCACTTTCGTTATACTTGATTTTTTATAATTTGTTGCCGCAAGGGAAGAGAATTTTTAATAAAATTTCAAATCTCCAGGGGGCTGAGAAGATTTACTGCAACTTGTCCCAATCAGGCAGGGCAATTTGTGACTATTCTCTGTATCTATGCGGTGAAATCCAATTGCTTTTCCCTAAAATTATTCGCCATGTTTGGTCGTTCAAACGCTGCCATACGAAAAGTGATCGGCGCATCTTCCGTAGGTACCATGATTGAATGGTATGATTTTTACATTTTCGGAAGCCTCGCGCCCATCATTTCGATGAAGTTTTTCCCACAGGACAACCCCACCGCAGCATTTTTATCCACGCTCGCAACCTTTGCAGCCGGTTTCGTCGTGCGGCCATTCGGAGCCTTGTTTTTCGGGCGGCTGGGCGATATCGTTGGCAGAAAACACACCTTCATGATGACGCTCCTGCTCATGGGCGGCGCAACTTTTTTAATTGGCTGTGTGCCGGGCTATGAAACCATTGGATTTATGGCGCCGATTTTAGTATTGATTTTGAGGCTGTTGCAGGGATTAGCCCTTGGCGGGGAATACGGCGGTGCGGCAACTTACGTGGCGGAACATTCCCCTGCCGAAAGACGGGGCTATTGGACTTCCTGGATTCAGACGACCGCCACGCTGGGCTTGTTCACCTCGCTGTTGGTCATCATGCTCACCAAGTCTGCGCTGGGTGAAAAGGAATTTTCAGACTGGGGCTGGCGCATTCCTTTTTGGGTGTCCATTCTGATGATTGGCATTTCGTACCTGATCCGCCGGAACATGAAGGAGTCGCCCATGTTTGCAGCAACCAAAGCAGCCGGAGAAACGGTCTCCAACCCATTAGCGGCAAGTTTTGGAAACAAATACAATTTCAAATACGTCCTGCTTGCCTTGCTGGGCGCAACGATGGGGCAGGGCGTGATCTGGTACACCGGGCACTATTACGCCATGAGTTTCCTGAAAACGGATTGCGGCGTAGACGCCCTGCAGGTGGAAAAAATGATGACCTGGGCTTTTGTTTTCGGAACCCCGTTTTTTGTGTTGTTCGGATGGCTGTCTGATAAAGTAGGCCGCAAACCGATCATGCTCGCGGGAATGTTGATTGCTATCCTGAGCTATTTCCCGATCTACCAGGCCATGTACGGCCTTGCAAGCAATACGCAACGCATTGAAATTGCTGGAAAAACGGACGTACAGGTTTTGCGGAAAGCAGATGAAAAAAATCCGGCTGACAGCGTCATCACCACCATCACCCACAAAGAGTTTACAGATGGCGCTGTGTTCAACGAAACCCAAACCTTACTAAAATCGGCGGATACGACCCGGGAGCCGCTTCCTGCAAAAATCAAGACCGCTACGCTTTTGCCGGCAACGGCATTCTGGCAACTCGTCCTGCTCATTTTTATCCAGATTCTTTTTGTGACGATGGTCTATGGCCCGATTGCGGCTTTTTTGGTGGAAATGTTTCCCACCAAAATCCGCTACACCTCCATGTCCCTGCCTTACCACATTGGCAACGGCATCTTTGGCGGGTTGATGCCGGCTGTGGCCACTTATTTAGCCACGACCGCTAAAGCAGGCGGGAACCCGGACTGGTTCTTACAAGGCATCTGGTATCCGATTATTATTGCCGGGGTTTGTTTCCTCATCGGGTTGCTGTACATTGACGGAAGGGATAATAATATTGACGATTAAAGCGATGACAACATGAACAAAATCAGAAGAATAGCGGGTATCCTTTGGCTGGCAATGGGCGCTGCCGCCGGGTATTTCAGCATTACGTCCATTGGCTTACCCAAATTTAACAGCGGCCTGGCAGGGAACCAATCTGACCTGGTTTTCGGGATCATCATGCTTTTTATCCTAACTCCGCTTATCGTAGGGAGTTTGCTGATTTTCGGGTATTATACCTTGAGTGGGGAATATGACCGGGAGTGAGGGAGTGGTTACTGGTTATCTGTTATTGGTTATTGGCCTGTTTAGGATTCCCGATTGGTGGGGGTGGTTACTGGTTATCTGTTATTGGTCTGTTTATGGTTCCTTAGAGCTTGTTCGGGAGTTGGGATAAAATAGAATACTTCTCCTTTTTAATAGCGCTCCGTTATTTTCCTGCTCAAATAGTTCCCTATATTTATGCTCTATAGGACTACGGGTGGACACATGTCGGCAAAATTATCCACGACGGGTGCTATGTCTCTATGTTTCGCGGGCTTTAGTCCGCCTAAAAATATGATCTCGGCGGACTAAAGCCCGCGAAACATAGCGCCCGTCATGGATCGTTTCGCCGGTTTTAGTTCTACGGTTGGGACACAAGCTGGCGCCACACTCTATAAGATTCTAATCTTCAACGGATTGGAAACTTATATTACAATTTACAAACCACCGAAAATCAATAAGTTGCAAAAATGTGTCCACACTATAGCCCTATGGGAACGTGTCAAAAATGGATTATCTGTTCCTAGTTATTGGTGAAGTAGGAATATGATAAAATTTCGGTTCTTCAATCATTCCAAACCACTAATAACCAGTATACCAATAACTAATAACCACCCAACAATGGCACTACGGATCAAAACAATCGAAGATTACCGGGAAGTTTACGCAAAAAGCGTGCAGGATCCGGAAAATTTCTGGGCGGAACAAGCCGCTGCTTTCTCCTGGCGAAAACCGTGGGACAAAGTGCTGGAATGGAATTTTCGCGAGCCTGATATCAAATGGTTTTTGAACGGAAAACTCAATATTACCGAAAATTGCCTCGACCGCCATCTGGCAACCCGCGGCGATCAGGTAGCGCTCGTCTTCGAACCCAATAAACCCGACGGGGATGTGCGCAAGTTTACCTACCGGGAACTGCACGCAGAAGTTTGCAGAGCGGCCAATGCCCTGCGCGCCAACGGCATTGGCAAAGGCGACCGCATTTGCTTTTACATGCCCATGGTGCCGGAATTGGCGATTGGCGTCTTAGCCTGCGCCCGCATTGGCGCGGTTCATTCCGTTGTGTTTGCCGGATTTTCGGCGCATTCTTTAGCCGACCGCATCAAAGACGCCGGCGCAAAAATGGTCATCTGTTCTGATTACAACGACCGCGGCCCCAAACACATCGGGGTCAAGCACATCGTTGATGAAGCATTGGCGATGGGTTGCACCTCCGTCGAAACGGTGCTGGTCTACAACAACACTTACAACGACATTGACTGGGTGGAAGGCCGCGACAAGTGGTGGCACTTAGAAGTGGACCACCAGTCTGATACCTGCGAAGCAGAAGAAATGGATTCGGAAGACCTGCTCTTCATCCTGTACACCTCCGGTTCAACCGGCAAACCCAAAGGTGTGGTGCATACCTGCGGCGGCTACATGGTTTACACCTGCTATACCTTTGAAACCGTTTTTCAATACGAAGCAGGCGATATTTTCTGGTGTACCGCCGATATTGGCTGGGTGACGGGGCATTCCTACATCGTTTACGGCCCTTTGCTGGCCGGCGCCACCAGCGTCATGTTTGAAGGCGTTCCGACTTACCCCGATCCATCCCGGTTTTGGCAGGTTTGCGAAAAGCACAAAGTGACGCATTTCTACACTGCGCCGACCGCGCTTCGGGCGCTGATGGCCTGTGGGGATGAACACCTGAAGGGACACGACCTTTCTTCCATTAAAGTCCTGGGCAGTGTGGGCGAACCCATCAACGCGGAAGCCTGGCACTGGTACGATGAAAAAATTGGCCGTGGCAAAGCACCCATTGTGGATACCTGGTGGCAAACAGAAACCGGAGGCATGTTGATTTCTCCGATCGCGGGCATCACACCCACCAAACCCTGTTTTGCAACCCTGCCCCTGCCGGGTGTGCAGCCTTGCCTCGTTGACGCCAACGGAAACGAAATTGAAGGCAATGACGTGGAAGGGCTCCTGTGCCTCAAATTCCCCTGGCCGGGCATCCTGCGCACAACCTACGGCGACCACGAGCGTTGCCGCACTACTTATTTTTCTGCGTTTAAAGACCTGTATTTCACCGGCGACGGCGCCCGGCGGGATGCCGACGGCTACTACCGCATCATCGGGCGGGTAGACGATGTGATGAACGTATCCGGCCACCGGCTTGGCACCGCAGAAGTCGAAAATGCCATCAACCAGCACCCGGCAGTAGTGGAATCTGCCGTAGTCGGTTATCCGCACGATATTAAGGGGCAGGGCATTTATGCCTACGTGATTCCGATGGAACCCGTGGCCAACGAAATGGATTTTCGCAGAGAAATTATGGATGTTGTTTCGGATGAAATCGGCCCCATTGCCCGCCCCGATAAAATTCAGATCGTTTCCGGTTTGCCCAAAACCCGCTCGGGCAAAATCATGCGCCGCATTCTCCGAAAAGTAGCAGAGGGCGATACCTCCAACCTGGGGGATATTTCAACGTTGCTGAATCCGGAGGTGGTGGAGGAGATAATTGCGGGAGCAAGGGGAATTTGAAGATTTGAGGATTTGAAAATTTGAGGATTTGAGGATTCGAGTATTTGAACATCCGTTACTCCTCGAATACTCAGATACTCAAATCCTCAGCTCCTCAGTTATTCAAGCTCCGGCCATGGAGTGCTTAAGTTCCGTTTGCACGTACTTCCTGACCAATTTTTCCCATCCTGTTATTTTACTTTCCCAAAAATCCAACCGATGACGCCGCCTGCTACTGCTCCGGAGACGATGTTCCCGGCCAGGTCAATGGGAAGCCATTCCCAGGTGTAAGCCTTAAACGTAGAAGCATTTGCAATACCAAAATAAAGAACCATCAACAAGCTGATCCAGGCTCCGGCGATGGCGCCGCCTTTGAAGGTTGTGACTCCAAATTTGTGCAACAAAATAGCATAAAACAGTGCCTGCACCAGTCCGCTCACGATCCACCAGATCGGGTTCATTTCGTTCAGGCAAGCCGCGTTGTCCTGCATCCATTTTTCAGCCATCCCTCCAAGAATGCCCATGTAAATAACTGCTGCAACGAGGGTTCCGGCGACAAGCCCGCCGAGGGTTCCGAGAATGATTTTCTTTTCCATTTAATAAAAATAAGTTGATTAAAGAATGATGATTCGTTTTGAAAAAAGCACAGGGCAAAAATGCAGGCAGAGGCGCCCGAAAGCGTATCAAAATTGTCGCACGGTATTTAACATTTGTCGCATCCGGAGGGAATGCAGCATTTTAAGATCTCTGAAACAGGAGAATTGTGGAAATGATCAAACTTCGGCAGGTGTTGTTCCAAAATATTCCTTGAAACACTTCGTGAAATAGGCGGGCGAGTTGAACCCGCAGAGGTAGGCAATTTCCGAAACGGTTGCGGTTTTTTTATCCAACAATTGCTTAGCCCGCTCTAAGCGCATGTTTCGGATGACTTCGTTGGGCGAGTAGCCGGTCAGCGCGGTCAGTTTTCGGTGCAGTTGGCTGCGGCTCATGCCAATTTGGTTGCCCAATTCCACTACGCTGAAAGTTTCTTCATCTAAATTGGCTTCCACCGCTTCGCGTATTTTTTGGAGAAAAACGGCGTCCATGCTGTCGGCTTTCACTTCAGCCGTCGCAAAGGTGGCCAGCGTTTTCCGGTAGTATTCCTGTAAACCCTTTCGCTGTTCAATAAGGTTGGCCACCCGCACTTGTAGTTCGTCGGCATTGAAGGGTTTAGCTAAATAATCGTCGGCGCCTAATTTCAACCCCTTTATTTTGTCGTCTTGTTCAGCTAAAGCGGTGAGCATAACGACAGGAATATGGCTGGTTTTTTCATTGCTTTTCAGTGCTTTGCAAAACGCTAATCCATCCATTTCCGGCATCATAATATCGCTGATAACGAGGTCGGGCGTATTTTCCAGGGCCGAATCGAGGGCAATTCTTCCGTTTTCGGCTTCCATGAGTTTGTACTGCCCTGCCAGCGTGTCTACCATAAAAGCACGCACATCAGGGTTGTCTTCGGCGATGAGCAATACCGGTTTTTTTTGAGCAGTGAGCACTTCGGTAACCCGTGGTTGTTGGCTGCCAGCCGACCGGCGCGGTGTTTGTTCAGATAAAGAAGCGCCTGCATGGACAACCGCAGCGGAAGCGGTATCTGTCGGCGTGGAGGCAATGACTTCATCGTTTTTGAAAAAGGCTCTGCCCACAGTCAGCGTCACAGTGAAAGTCGTACCCGCTCCTTCTTTGGTGTCTACCGCTACATTGCCACCATGCAGTTCCGCCAATTCTTTGACCAAGGCTAATCCGATGCCGCTCCCTGCCTGTACCTCCGACAGGGCGCTTTTGGTGAACCGCTCGAACAAATGGGGCAACTGATCGGCAGGGATGCCGATGCCGGTGTCGGAAACGGAGAGGAGGATTTGTTGAGGATTTGAAGATTCGAGGGTTTGAGGATTTGAAGATTCGAGGGTTTGGCAGGTGATCGCGCTTGTTTTAACTTCCACTTTTCCGCCTTCTCCCGTAAACTTGAACGCATTGGAAACTAAGTTGGTCACAATCTTTTCGACCTTGTCGCGGTCAAAAAAACAGACGAGCGGTTCTTCAGGCACTATGATTTGAAAATCAACCTGCTGGCGTATCGCGAGGCTCTCAAAAGACCCTGCCAACGCGCTCACAAACCGACCCAAATCGCCTTCCGAAGCCTGCAATTTCAGTTTGCCGCTTTCGAGTTTCGACAAATCCATCAACTGGTTCACGAGATCGAGCAGGCGTTTGCCATTGCGGTGGATGATGCGGTAATATTTTTGAAAATCGCCCTGAAAAGTGCCATTCATCATCTGTTCTACCGGGCTGATGATGAGGGTGAGCGGGGTGCGGAATTCGTGGCTGACGTTGGCAAAAAAAGTAGATTTCAACGCATCCATTTCCCGAAGCTTCCGGGCTTCGGCGTGTTCGAGCTGGGCGAGTAATTCAGCTTCTTTCTGCTTGATTTTTTGTTTGTTGCGAACATATTGAAACAAGCTGAGCAGGATCAATATCAATCCGATGGCGCCAAACAACAGGTAGTTTTGCAATTGTTTAGCCTCGGCAAGCTGGCGCTCTTTTTTTTCCGTTTCGTATTTAATTTCCAATTCTTCCGTAGCCCGGCTAAGCCTTTGCTGGTTGAGTTTTTTATCGGTTTCTTCCAATTTTCGCTGGGCTTCGAGCGCAGCTTTGTAGTTGCCCTGCGATTCATACATTTTGACCAATCCAAGATAAATACTGGCTTCTCCTTCCAAATTTCCACAGGCTTTACAGACAGGGCGCGCTTTATCGAACCAGACTTTGGCATCAGCCAATTGCTGAATTTTAACGTAAGCATGTCCAACATTGAGCAGGGTAAAGCACAACGCGAAATGATTGTTATTGGCAATACTATCGGTAACAGCAGCCTCTTTGTACAGTAAAATTGCGCTGTCTAATTTTCCTTCAATATGATAGGCAACCCCCATGTTGTTCAACACTGCTCCTTTCAAGTCCAGATAACCAAATTTCAGGGCAATATCCATTGCTTTTTTCAAATAAACCCGAGCCGTATCAGTGCCGGAATAGAGGCCGGACAGAGCAAGATAGTCAATGCCCAGCTCCTCCCAGAGTTGCATTTTTTCGTGCAGCCGGGTAGCTTCAAAAGCGCGTTTTAACCCCAGATCCTTTCTTTTCTGGGCTTTGTTCAGGTTTGCCAAATTGAGCAATGCCTTTGCCCGCAGGGTGTCATTGGCTTCTTTTTCAGCTTTTTCCAGAACAGGAAGCAGGATGGTACTTGCTTTTTCAAATTCCAATTTTCTGGTATAGGCAGCGCCAATATTCAGGTCAATAACCGGAACAAAAGAAAGCCGGTTTTGCATGCAGTAACTTTTGAAATCTTCACTGAAGACAAGAGAAGAATCAATATGATAATAGCGGTAGAAACGCTCCAGTTTCCGGTAGGCTTCCTTTTTTGTTTCAAAATCAGGCGCATTTGCATAGGCGTTGATGAGCGGCCTGGCAAGTTCGGGTTGCCCGTAAAGGCAAATGGGCAAGCCCGATCCAATAAAAATTAAAAAAAGAAGGAATGCAGAACGAAGCATAGGCGTTTAGTTTTGAGAGACATCGCGCTGCTATTATGTAACTGCCGGTAAAAATACAATTTTTGGATTATTGTCCCGTCATCATTTTTAAATACCGTTCCCAATCCTCCGCATGATCCACATCCGACAATTCCGGCAACAACGCATAGCGTTTTCCGGCAGCATCTAATCGTGCCAAAGTTTGACCCAAAACCAATTCCGTACTCCACACCATCTCCCTAAAAACCTCTGGAATCACGGTTTTTAAGCCCAGCAAATAATACCCGCCGTCGTTGGCAGGGCCGAACACCGCGTCGCAATTATCGAGTTGTGTAAATGCCTGTTCGATGATTTCGGGGCTGAGTTCAGGACAATCGCTGCCAATAATTACGGCCTTTTGATGGGCTTCCAAAGCCAATTGAAATGCGGCTTCCATGCGCGCGCCGAGGTCGCCGTCAGGTTGCAGGTGTTTTTGGAAAAACGCTTCCGGCCAGTCGTCGCTTTGTGGAATAAAATTGCTGTAAAACAGGAATCTTTCCGCAGGGACGGCAACCGCAACTGCGCGGGTAATGTCCAATAATTCAAGGTAGATTTCCAGGGCTTTATCGTCGCCCAAATCCTGTGCCAAGCGGGTTTTTACCTTACCTTTTTCCGGATTCCGGACAAAGAGCAGGAGCGCACGGTTGTCGTTCATGGTTGATTGCATCACTTAAACTTCCCCAATATCTTCATTCCACAACTGTGGGCGATTCCGAATAAAAGATTCCATCATTTCAATGCATTGCGGATCATTCAATACTTCGGTCACCACGCCACGGGATTCCAGGAGCGCTTCTTCGCCCATAAAGGTCTGGTTTTCACCAATGACCACTTTGGGAATGCCGTACAGCAAAATAGCGCCGCTGCACATGGAGCAGGGCGACAACGTGGTGTAAATGGTGCATTCGCGGTATACTTCGGCAGACCGCCTGCCCGCATTTTCCAAAGCGTCCATTTCGCCGTGCAGGATGGCGCTGCCTTGCTGAACACGCCGGTTGTGCCCCCGGCCAATAATTTCTCCCCGATAAACTAAGACGCTGCCAATGGGGATGCCGCCCTCTTCCAGCCCTTTGCGGGCTTCGTCAATGGCGGCTTGCAGGAAAATATCCATGATGTCTTGTCTTATTTTTTTCTTTCCAATGCAGTAGCGGGTTCCGGCACCCAATGCCCGAGGCCGCCTGCGCGCTGGTCGTTAAAGGTGTCCGGCGCTTTGCCCGTTGCTACAAAATCTTTCCAGTTTTCGCTTTGGCTGCCGTCGTCTTTGCGCACCATCGTAATGCAGTTTTCCACCGGACAAACGAGGGAACACAGGTTGCAGCCCACGCAGTTTTCTTCGATGATGTAGGGAATACGGCCTTCCACCGGCAATCCGATGGCCTGATGTGCGCCGTCTTCGCAGGCGGTGTAGCACAATTGGCACTGGATGCACTTCGCCGGGTCAATATGCGCTTTCACGTCGTAGTGCAGGTTCAGGTTTTCCCAGGTTTTGATGTTGGGCAATGCTTTGCCGATGAAGTCATCGAGTCGTTCAAATCCTTTTTCCCGCATGTACGATTCGAGCCCCGCGGTCATTTCGCGGATGATGCCGAAGCCGTAATGCATCACTGCCGTACACACCTGCACATTGCTGGCGCCAAGCAGCAGGTATTCCGTCGCATCCCGCCAGTTTTCGATGCCGCCAATGCCAGAAATGGGGATATTGACGCCCCGGTGTTGTGCGCAGTTTTTCACCATATTCAGGGCGATGGGTTTCACTGCCGGGCCGCAATACCCACCGTTCGTGCTTTTTCCATCTACAATCGGATAAGGTACAAACCGGTCTAAATCCACGCCCACGATGCTTTGAATCGTATTGATGAGCGAAATGGCGTCGGCGCCGCCACGGGCAGCCGCTTCGGCAGGTTCAGTAATGTCCGTAATATTGGGCGTGAGTTTGACGATGACCGGAATTTTGGCCACTTCTTTCACCCAGGAAGTGATCATTTGCAAAATGGACGGTTCCTGCCCTACCGCCGATCCCATGCCGCGTTCGCACATGCCGTGGGGGCAGCCAAAGTTCAGTTCGATGCCATCCGCACCGGCGTTCTCCACGTCTTTTACGATCTGTTGCCACTCTTCCTTCGTTTCCACCATCAGTGATGCAATGACCGCGTGGTGGGGAAAGTACTTTTTTACCTCCTCTATTTCGCGCAGGTTGTCTGCCAAAGGCCGGTCGGTGATCAACTCGATGTTGTTGAAGCCCACCATGCGGTTGCTGCGGTAATTGACTGCACCATAGCGGCTGGACACGTTGATGACCGGCACGCCCAGTGTTTTCCAAACGGCGCCGCCCCACCCGGCGTCAAAAGCTTTCATGATCTGGTAGCCGGAATTGGTTGGCGGCGCAGAAGCCAGCCAGAATGGATTGGGCGATTTGATGCCTGCGAGGCTCGCGGATAGGCTCGGCATGATTTTTATATTATTGATGATAGATGATTGATCATTGTTGATTGATGATGTGGGATACGTAAATTTCGATTGAATTAGTGGTTCCACATCAACAATTTTCATTCATCAATGATAAATCATCAATTAAGCATCTTTTATTGATGATTGTTGATGGAAAACAGGAACACGATTATGTTATTTCTTGCTGACAGCGGTTTTGGTGCTGGCAATAAAAATAGCAACAAGTTCATTGTTTTCAATCATAAGTGAATCAAGTTTGCCTTCCGGAAACCAATTGCGTTTTACAATGATTTTCAGGCAAACAAGTGTTTCTCGAAGTTCTTTGAGACAAATTTTCATTTTGTGAATAAAATCACTGCGTGATTCAGCCACTTGTGCTTCGCCATAATTCAAAGCAGGCGAGGTCCCTGAGCGCAGCATTTGCCCGCCGATATGTTTTCCTGCAGGCGTTGGTGGTAGCGCTTCAACGACATCAATTACCCGAGAAGCAAAATCAATCAAGCGATCTTCCATCACATGAGGGGTCAATTTTTGTTGTTTTTGTTCCATGTTTTTTGAAATTTACATGTTAGAGTATCTTCAATGCTTTTTTATTGATGATTGATGAATGATCATTGATTATTGTTGATGTGGATACGTAAACTCCGGTTGAATTACGGGTTCTACATCATCAATTTTCATTCATCAATGATCAATCATCAATTAAGCATTCATCAATTAAGCATTCATCAATTAAGTATCTTTTATTGATGATTGATGAATGAAAATTGATTATTGTTGATGTGAAACACTGAGGTACCTCTCCACCAAAATCTTCCGATGGTGCGTTTCGTGGCCCGCAATAATAAAGCCCAGCGCGAGTACCGACATCTCGTTGTCGTTGGCAATGCCTTTGCGGCCAAGCATTTCTGCCGTAAACCCTTCAAACAAGTGGACTGTGGAGGCGCGCAGGCAACTCATTTCATCCGCAATCTGGCGCAGGCTGCGTCCGCCGGCATTGGCTTCCGGGGCATAGTCGTTTTCTTCCCAGCCGGGCAAAGCCGTCTTGTCGTTCCGGGCAAAGCGCAGGGCGCGGTAGGCGAAAATCCGTTCTGCGTCAATTATATGGCACAGCAGTTCCCGGATGCTCCATTTGCCTTCTGCGTAGCGAAAATCCTGATGCGCTTCTCCGATAGACGCCAACACATCCAGCATCCGGTAATTCGATACGCGCAGCGCCTGAAGCAGGTCAGGTTCTTCCACCAGCTTGACGTATTTTTTGTAAAAAGGAGGAATCGTTTGAAGATTGATGAGCATGGTATTTCGTGTTTTTTGTTTTTTACCACATAGGTTTTTTTTACCACAACTTGTCCCGTGAAGCGGGATAGTTCACATAGGGGTTTTCACATAGTTCACATAGGCGGCTTCCCTGTGCTATGTGCCCTATGTGAAAACCCCTATGTATCTATGTGGTAAAAACTTTTATTCAGTAAATTTCAAAAATTCGTGAATCCCCTTCCCAGCCGCTTTCCCCTCCGCCGCAGCGTTCACCACTTCCGCGCCGCCATTTACGGCATCGCCACCTGCGAAATACTTCGGATGGGCCGTTTGGCGGGTAGTGGTGTTGACGGCAATTCGCCCCTGATTGTCCGCGTACAGCCCTTCTATTTGGGAAAACAGTCCCGTCATTTTGGATTGCCCGGTGGCCAAAATCACCACATCGCAGGCGATTTCAAATTCGCTGCCCGGAATCACTTCGACCTTGCCATCGGCCTCCCTGGTTTTCACTAAACGAACGCCTTCTACCCGCTGATCCCCCAGTACGGCAACAGGTGCGGCATTGAACACGCCTTTCACGCCAACGGCTTTGGCTAATTCGTATTCAAATTCATACGCGCCCATGCCTGCCTTTGACCGCCGGTAAGCTAAGGTCACTTCTTCCGCGCCCAGGCGAGCCGATTCGGAAGCTGCGTCCATGGCCGTATTGCCTCCGCCGATGACGACGACCTTTTTACCGACTTTCGCGTTTAACGGATTGAGTTTGACCTGCTCGATGAATTCCGTAGCACCGATGCAATTTTCCAGGTTTTCACCGGCAATGTTCAGCGCGCGGGTTTTGCCCAGCCCGACGCCCAAAAAGATAGCGTCGTAAGTACTTTCCAACTGGCGCCATTGCTCCGGCGTTTGGATGGCTTGCCCGTAGTGAATCCGGAACTCAAACTGTTGTTGCAGCCAGGCCACTTCGTCAAGCACATCCTGATTCGTTACTTTGTAGGGCGCACAACCATACAGCGCAAGGCCGGAGGGGTGGTCTTTGGCTTCAAAAATATCCACCTCGTAGCCATGCGACCGCAACTCGCAGGCGCAGGCAATGCCCGAAGGCCCCGCGCCAACTACGGCAACTTTTTGGCCATTGGGCGGCGCAGGCCGGAATAACCGTTTATGGTTATTGATGACCGATGAGGTCGCGAAACTTTGCAGGCGCCCGATTTCTATCGGCTTTACGTCCTGGTGATTGTACACGCACGCGCCTTCGCAAAGCACCTCTGTGGGGCACACTTTTCCGCAAATATTGCCGAAATAATTGGAGCTGTAAATGGTGCTGGCGGCGCCTTCCACGTTTTGGGTATTGATCTGCCGGATGAACAACGGAATATCAATGCCGGTAGGGCAAGCCTGTACACAAGGGGCATCGTAACAAAAAAGGCAGCGGGAGCTTTCGTAATAAGCCATTGTAGGATTCATGTACGGCTTGATCTGCTCAAAATGCTGCGTGAGTTCCTGTTCGCTGGTTGGGCGTTGGTATTCTGCCATTTCACTTTTTTAAAGAGTTGCCAGTCTTTCAGGTTGCAGTTGGCAGTCTCGACGTGTTCTTACACAAGACTGCCAACTGCCAACTAAAAACCTGCTAACTATTATATTTACAATTCCGTCAACTTTCCATAAGTCTCCGGCCTCCGGTCTCTGAAAAACTGCCAGACGTTGCGGACTTCTTCGATCATATCCAAATCAAATTCTGCGACCAATAATTCGTCTTTGTCTTCAGATGCTTGCGCAAAAATCTGTCCCCGGGGATCCACAAAGTAGGAAGAACCGTAAAATTTTCCAACATTCCAGGGCGCTTCTGTGCCAACCCGGTTGATGCAGCCCATAAAATAGCCGTTGGCTGCTGCGTGCGCCGGTTGTTCCAGCTTCCAGAGGTATTGCGATAAGCCGGCCACTGTTGCAGACGGGTTGTACACAATTTCGGCGCCGTTCAGGCCCAGAATACGCGCGCCGTCCGGAAAATGCCGGTCGTAGCAAATGTAGACGCCGATTTTGGCATATTTTGTTTGAAAGACCGGGTAGCCGAGGTTTCCGGGTTTGAAAAAGTATTTTTCCCAAAAACCGGATGTATGGGGAATGTGGTTTTTGCGATATTTCCCAAGGTAAGTGCCATCCGCGTCAATCACGGCAGCGGTATTGTACAGGAAGCCGGCCTGCTCCCTTTCGTAAATGGGCACAATGAGCACCATGTTGTACTTTTTGGCGTATTCGGCCATGCGCTCCGTGGTCGGCCCCGGCACAGATTCCGCGGAAGCGTACCACTTGTTGTCCTGCCCGGGGCAGAAATAAGGCGTATTAAAAATCTCCTGTAAACACAGAATTTGAACGCCTTGTTTACCGGCAGCGTCAATGTACGGCAGGTGTTTTTGCACCATCGCTTCCATGATTTCTTCAATGCTGCCCTGGCCTTCCGTCAGCGGGAGGCTCATCTGGATCAACCCTGATTTTATGATTCTTGGCATTTTATGAATTTTTTATTATGTGTTTTTTTACCACATAGGCACATAGTTGTTTTCACATAGGGCACAACTTGTCCCGACTTGGCGGGATAGTTCTGATGCACCCGGGGAGCCGTTCCTATGTGATCTATGTGACCCATACTATGTGCCTATGTGGTAAAAAAAATATCTATGTGGTAAAAAAATCAGATCACCAATCCCGCTTTTCTCCGCTTCACAAATTTCCCGTATCCTTTGTTAATCAGCACTTTACCATCATCAATAGCAACCTGGCCGCGCAGCAGGATCGTTTTGCATTTCCCTTGCACTTCCCAGCCTTCGTAGGCGGAATAGTCCACGTTCATGTGGTGCGTTTCGACTGAAATCGTGTGCGATTCTTCCGGGTCAAAAATGACGAGGTCGGCGTCTGAGCCGGGAGCAATGCAGCCTTTTTTAGGGTACATCCCGAAGATTTTGGCAGCATTGGCGGACGTTACTTCTACGTATTTATTGGCACTGATTTTGCCGGTGCGCACCCCTTCCGACCAAAGCAATTCCATCCGGTTTTCGATGGCCGGGTGTCCGTTCGGGATTTTGGAAAAATCGGCAACTCCCATCATTTTTTGTTCCCACATAAAGGGGCAATGGTCGGTACCCACTACCTGCACCAAGCCCTGGTTCAAGCCTGCCCAAAGCGCCGTCTGGTCTTTTACTTCCCGCAAAGGGGGACTCATCACCCATTTGGCGCCTTCCGGATTCTTCTGGTAAAGCGAGGCATTCAAGATGAGGTATTGAATGCAGGTTTCCACAAAAATTTTCTGATTCCGCATCGTGGCACGGCGCACGGCATTCAGGGCGCCCTCGCACGTCATGTGGACGATGTACGCGGGAACGCCCGTGTAATTGGCCATGTCGCAAAAACGCCCCGAGGCTTCCGCTTCGGTCACTTCCGGTTGCGACAGGTAGTGATAGAGCGGCGACAGTTTACCCTCCGCACGGTGTCGGGCGATGAGTTTGTCTATCATGTCGCCGTTGGTCGCGTGCACGGTGACCATGCCGCCTCGTTTTTTGACCTCCTGCATCAGGTCCACCATTTGCCCGTCGTCAATCATCAGGGCGCCTTTGTAGGCCATAAAGGTTTTGAAAGAGGTAATTCCCTGCTCCTCAATCATTTGGGCGATTTCCTGTTTGGTATTTTCATTAAAATCCGTGACCGCAATATGGAATGAATAATCGCCGTAGCAGTTGCCGTTTGAGCGACCCTGCCAGGCTTCCAGTGCATGGTGCAGCGATTTGCCCTGCGTTTGCAACACAAAATCAATGACCATCGTGGTGCCGCCGTGCAGAGCCGCGAGGGTACCGGTTTCATAATTGTCGCTGGAATACGTGCCCATAAACGGCATATCCAAATGCACATGCGGATCAATTCCGCCCGGAAAAACGACCTTCCCCGTTGCGTCAATCACCTGATCGGCGCTCACGTTCAGGTTTTTTCCAATGCTGTGGATGGTTTCTCCTTCGATGTAAATATCCGCGTGGTAATCTTCCGACGCGGTCAGGATTCTTCCGTTTTTGATTAAGATTGACATGGTGCTAATTTTCAGCCCCCCAGCCCCCTTCGCCTACCGTTCGTTGAGCAGAGTCGAAACGAACAGTAGGCAAAGGGGGAGTTTTGGGACGTATTTGTAAAGAAATCAGGTGCTCTGAAAGAGGGAACAGCTTTCTAAAAAGCTGTTACCTCTTGCGCATGAGCAGCCAGTAAATAAATCCGCTTACGCCAAATCCTACAAACCATGCATAATTGTACAAATGTATGATCCATTCAGGCATACTGTCTCCACCGATCACTTTAATCGTAGCGAGGAATCCGGGAACATTGGGTAAAATACCGGCTAATAATGCAAGGACCGCAGCCAGGTTGAATCCGTTGCGGTAACTATACAACCCTTTTGAATCATACAAATCGGTAACCGACAACTGCCGTTTTCTAATGAAATAATAATCCACAATCAGAATGCCGCCTACTGGCCCCAGCAAGCTTGAATAGCCCACCAACCAGGTAAAAATATACCCGGTAGGATCAGCGATCAGTTTCCATGGGAAGATCAGGATGCCGATAATTCCGGTGATGTAGCCGCCTTTCCGAAAATCAATTCTGGACGGAGATAGGTTGGCAAAATCGTTTGCCGGACTGACGATATTGGCTGCAATATTGGTCGCAAGCGTAGAAATCGCGACGGCAATCATGGCTACACTGACGAGCATTTTGCTGTCAAATTTTCCGGCCAATACCACCGGATCCCAAATGGTTGTTCCATATATAATTGTAGTTGCCGAAGTGACGACAACGCCGATAAAAGAAAACAAAGTCATGGAAGAAGGAAGCGCTATGGCCTGCCCTACTACCTGCGCTTTCTGACTTTTTGCATAACGGGTGAAATCGGGAATGTTCAGGGATAAAGTTGCCCAGAATCCAACCATGCCTGTTAAGGCAGGAAAAAAGAAGGCGAAAAAAGAAGGACTGTCGCTGAATTTGGAAGGCTGTTCGAGGATAGGCCCCAGGCCGTTGCCGGCATCAATGGCCCAGAACAACAAGGCCAATGCCGCAAGCGGCAGGAAAACTGCCTTGAATACCATTAATTTTTTGATGCTTTCCACCCCAAGATAAACGACATACATATTCAACAACCAGAAAAGGAAAAAAGTGATGGCCGGACCGGTTTGCAGTCCGAAGGAGTCAGGAAATACCTGCGGCAACGCATCGAGCGAAGGCATCCATAACCGGAACATCTGGTACAAGGCAAAACCACCGATCCAGGTCTGTATCCCAAACCAGCCGCAGGCAACAATGGCACGCAGGATGGCTGGGATATTAGCGCCGCTTGTTCCAAAGCTCGCCCTGGCAAAAACGGGGAACGGAATGCCGTATTTAGCACCCGCATGACCATTTAAAACCATCGGTATCAACACAACTAAGTTGCCCAGGAAAATGGTCAGGATGGACTGCCACCAGTTCATGCCGCCGTCAATCAGCGAACTCGCCAGCATGTAGGTCGGAATACAAAGGCTCATGCTGATCCATAAAGCCGCGTAGTTCCAGGTATTCCAGGTGCGTTTATGATTGGGAACGGGCGCAAGGTCTTCACTGTAAAGGGAAGAAGATGTGATGTCCCGGGTGAGTTCGGTGTCTCCGATAGCGCTCATGACTTGTTACAATTA
>Ga0209573_1001904_pt1 | contig 29199 bp, 24 predicted proteins | sample TNRBio252014_DNA_FD_185870 | JGI IMG/M metagenome (GOLD analysis project Ga0209573, IMG submission 185870) | Wastewater treatment Type I Accumulibacter community from EBPR Bioreactor in Madison, WI, USA - TNR Reactor_6/25/2014_ DNA (SPAdes)... | ecosystem: Engineered > Bioreactor > EBPR >...
TATTAACCACTAATGTATTTAACGGCTGTGCCGGTTCTACGACGGGTACGTTGACCCTAACCAACTACATGGGTAACATCGTTCGTTGGGAGGTTTCAACCAATAACTTCTTGTCGTTGGATATTATCCCCGTTCAAACGAATACTTTAGCGTTCACCAATTTAACCCAAACGACTTCTTACCGTGCGGTGGTGAAACAAGGAACTTGCCCCGAAGCCGTTTCCAACATCATCCGTGTGGATGTTACGCCGATTCCGCCCATTGCTAACGGTGGTGCGGACGTTCGCATCTGTGGGGATAATACGCTCTTGCGCGGAAAAGATCCGCAAGGAGCTACTAACTTATGGCAATTCGTTAGCAGTACCAACGGTGTTGTGCCGAACGTAACCCAATCGGGTAATGATGCAATCATCACGGGTATGACACTTTCGGGTGATTATATCTTTAATTACTCGATCTTTAATGCTTGCGGGTTAACGGTGGATGCCGTCGTCGTTACGGTGAATGGCGGTACAAATCCGGGACTGCTTTCTGCCGATGCTACCGTTTGCCGTACTGCTAATAACGGTACGCTAACGTTGACGGGAGCAATGGGTAATATCGTCCGTTGGGAACGCTCGACCAATAACTTCCAAACCTTTAGCATCATCCCTAATACCACACCAACCCAAGTTTACAACAACTTAACACAAACGACGTATTACCGTGCCGTTGTTAAGGAAGGCATTTGCCCCGAACAAGCAAGTAACATTGTGGAGATTCGGGTCATTCAACCGGTTGTAGCGAACGGAGGCATTGCATTACAAACCATTTGTTCTGATAGAATTACCCTCAATGGTAATGATCCCGCTCCTGACGGTAATCCGACGTGGACGCAAATTTCGGGCAACCCTGCGGGAATCAGCCAAAGCGGTTCGCGGGCGGACATCAGCGGATTAACGGCAGGAACGTATGTATTCCAATATGCGATTGATTTTGGCGGTGTGTGTCCTACGAGTACCGCGAACGTAACGGTTATCGTTAGCCCACAGACGTTGGGTGGTCAGGTGAATATGAATACGTCCATCTGTTCGGGCGGAAATGCTACGTTGACCTTAACGGGTTATGCGGGTAGTATCATTCGTTGGGAACGTTCGACCAATCAATTCCAAACGGTCTTAACGATCTTGAATACCACTCCAACGCTAAACGTTACTAACTTAACCCAAACTACGAGCTACCGCGCGGTAGTTCAGAACGGAAGTTGCGGACAACAGACCTCTTTCGACGCTGTGGTAACGGTCTTCCAACCGGGACCTGCGGCGGATGCAGGCTTTGACCAAACGCTTTGCCAAAACAGCACTACGGTGAAGGGCAATGATCCGGGTTATGGTATCCCTACGTGGACGTATATCTCGGGTCCGCAAGCACCGAATATCATTAGCAGTAATGAAAATGCGATTGTCAACAACTTGGGTGTAGGTACAACCATTCTGCAATACCAAATTGACAGAGGTCCCTGCGGTATCACGACCGACCAAGTTTCGATTACGGTCTTAGCCATTCCGAATGCAGGATTCCTCAACGGTGCGGCGACCTATTGTAATTCGGGTACGGGAACGTTAACACTCACAGGCTATACCGGTAATATCGTTCGTTGGGAACAATCAACGGATAACTTTATCACTGTTCAACCATTGGTGAATACCAACCCAACACTTTCCTATACCAACTTAACCCAAACGACGGCTTATCGCGCAGTGGTAGCAAATGGCGTTTGCGGTGAAGTGGTTTCTAATCCCGTTGCCATCGTTATTGAAAATGGAAATTACGTTGCTGATGGAGGCTTTGACCAATCTACTTGTAACGCATTTGTTAGCTTAACGGGTAATACACCGAACGGTATGATCGGTACTTGGTCTGTTTTTACGGCGCAAGGCGGTTCTAATCCGCAACTGTTAACGAACGGTTCGCAAGTCAGCATTACGGGCTTAACGGTAGCGGGTACTTATGTTTTCCGCTATACCTTGAGTGGTGTGGTTTGCCCGGCTTCGAGTGACGACGTAACGATAACCGTTTTGGCTTCCAGTGTGGCAGGTACGTTAACTGCGAATCCGAATGCTGTTTGTGAAGGCAACAATAACGTAACGTTAACCTTGTCGGGACAAACGGGAACAGTCGTTCGTTGGGAAACTTCAATAGATAATTTTGCTTCCTTCCAACCAATCGCCAATACGACGGCTACGTTGAATTTAAGCAACCTTGCGTTTACGACCCAAGTTCGTTGTTATATTCAGAATGCTAACTGTGGTACGGTGGTAACAACCCCCATCACTATTAACGTAGATCGTACAACGATTGGCGGTGAGGTTTTATTCAACCAAACCGTTTGTTTAGGAACGAATGGCGGTACGCTCACGCTTGTGGGTTATAGAGGAAACATTGTTCGTTGGGAAAGTTCATTGGACGGTATCACTTGGACACCGATTGCCAATACTGCTCCTTCGCAAACGTTTGTTAACTTAGCACAAAATACCCAATACCGTGCCGTTGTGCAAAGCGGTGTATGTGCGCCCCAAAATTCGGGAGTGGCTACGGTGTTTGTCGCGCCTCCGCCCGTTGCGGGTACGTTAGGTTCGGATGCCGTCATCTGTCAGTTTACGGGAACGGGTACGTTAACCTTAACGGGTCATGTGGGACAAATCCAACGTTGGGAAGTTTCTACTGATCCATTATTCCAACAAAACGTATCGTTCATCAATACCAACCTGACGACCCTCAATTATGCGAACTTGAGTCAAACGTCCTACTATCGGGTGTTGATCGGTGCGCCGAATTGTGGTACGATCTTCACCAATACAGTTACGATAAAGGTGATTTCCCCCGCTACGGCTGGAATTGTTACGCAGGATGCTACGGTTTGTTCGGGAACGAATAACGGTACGTTGGTCTTGTCGAACTTTACGGGTAGTGTCATCCGTTGGGAATCTTCTACCGACTGTGTGAATTTTGCTACCACTATCGGTAATGTATCTACGAATCAATCGTACAGCAATTTAACCCAAACGACCTGCTTCCGTGCGGTAGTCAGTAACGGAATCTGTCCGCCATCGCCGAGTGGTTTCGCTCGCATTACTGCAGTCAGTCCTTCGGTAGGAGGCACGGTTTCGGGTGGTACGTCGGTTTGTACAGAAGGCAACGCCGGTCTGTTGTCTTTAACCGGGCATACGGGCAACGTGATTGCTTGGGAATCTTCGACGGAATGTACCTTCTTCTCCAATCCGATTTTGATTAGCAATACCACCACTTCGCAATCGTTCGCTAACTTGAATCAAACAACTTGTTACCGTGCCATCGTTCAAAACGGAACTTGTGCTACGGCGACTTCGAGCTTTGCGACCGTTACAGTGGTAGCGAATCCGAATCCGGGCTTTATCGTGGGTAATGTTGGTGGTTGTGCCGGTCAAACGAGCGGTATTTTATCCTTAGTCAGTAATACTGCCCCCGTCGTCCGTTGGGAAAGAAGTTTCGATAACCAAAACTGGGGCAACCCGATCATCACAACCGAAAGCAACTTAGCTTACAACAACTTGACGCAAACGACGTACTACCGTGCGGTGGTTCGTTTGTCGAACTGTCCTGAAATTGTGAGCGGTTCTGTGCAGATATTGGTTACCCAACCGCCTTTATCGGGAACGGTAACGGGTGGAGGCAACACGGTTTGCTTTGGTAGTAATTCCGGCACGTTGACGCTCTCAGGTAATACGGGTACGGTGGCGCGTTGGGAATCTTCTACCGACAACGGCGTTACTTGGACTACTATTTTTGTTACGGATAATACTTATACGTATAACAACTTGACGCAAACGACCCGCTTCAGAGCCGTCGTTCAAAGTGGGACTTGTACAGCCGTTTTCAGCAACAGTGTTGTCGTTACGGTGAGTCCTCCCTTGGAATTGAGTGCGCAAGCGGTTACCGGCTGTTCGGGTGGTGCTAATATTACGGCTATCGCTACGGGCGGAAACGGTTTTGCAGGCTATACTTATACCTTATTGCCGATTGGTAATACGAATAATACCGGTCAGTTTAACAACGTTTCTGCCGGCACTTACACGATCATGGTACGTGATGGATTGAATTGTACGACATCGGTTAATGTAACGGTTTCACCCGCTTCCACGCCGACGTTTATTACTTCTATCCAGAATATCACAGCAAGCAGTGGTTTGGTTACGTGGGCAAGCGTTCCGGGGGCATTATCTTATAATTTACGCTTCCGCATTTTAGGGGAGACCGTGTGGACAACACTGACGAACTTAACGTCTAATGCTCGACTGTTAACGGGTCTGCAAAACAATACGACCTATGAAGTGGAAGTACAGTATGTTTGTTCGGGAGGCTTCACTTCGCCATTCTCGAATACGGGCTTACGAACTTTCAGAACCTTACTAATGGGTACGGGTGATTGTGCCAACTCTTCGCCAAGCAACGTTCCGGTGCCGGGTGGTATTTACATCTCTTCGGTTACGAATACCACCGCACGTGTACATTGGAACAGAGTAGCCAACGCTGCGGGTTACATCATCTCCTTTGGGTTAATAACGGATAATCCGAACAACTTTACCCAAGTGATTGTTTGTGATCCTACCACTTCGTATTTACTTACCAGTTTACAACCCAACACGCAATACCGCGTTCGGGTACGGACGAACTGCTCGAACTGCATCACAGCGTTGAACAACAATGACTTACGTTCTGTTTGGTCTAATTTATTCGGCTTCACAACGCCCGCGACGATGGAAGAAAATGTTGTCGGCTTAACTTCGGCTAACGATGTAGTTATCTATCCCAACCCGAACAAAGGTAGCTTTACCATCCAACTTGCGGAAGCAAAAGCGGGTACGGCCGAAATCTTTGACCTAACGGGTCGTATGGTAGCACATCAAACGATCACTGATGCAGCAACACAAATGAACTTAGAAGGACTTTCCGCCGGAGTCTATACCCTGCGTTTACGTTTGGGTGATGAGGCGAAAATGCTAAAAGTAGTGATAGAATAGGAAGCCGTTAAAAACTTCCTGATTATCAATTAGTTTTTTCTCGAATACGGGGTGCTGTGCAACTTCCTTTAAGTAGATAAATGATTTCTACGAAAAGGGACGCACAGCACCCTTATTTTATGATCCTGATTATCCACAACTAAAAAAAGAATACAACGTTTTATATATTTTATTACATAAATTCATTTATTATCTAAAGCAGACTAGCGTTAGCCGTTGAAAATCAAAAAAATATTATCATATATAATTATCCAAATCGGGTTAATTTGAATATACCTATGCTACTGTTGTTAACTGATTGGTTTTTGATTAATTTTGTCTCGCATAGGTTGGGTTGATTTAATCAATACCTATGTTTAATCTGACAACCTTACAAACAAGATAATAAATATGGCAGCAACAGCAGTCTTGGAAGTAGCAGATGCCTTAGACTTCCACCTCTCTGATACGCAAAAAAATATCGCCGACATGATCCGAAAATTCGGCGACGAACATATCCGCCCCATTTTGATGCAGTTGGACGAAAGCCAGACTTTCCCCATCGACATCATGCACCAATTAGGTGATTTGGGGCTGTTAGGAGTCTTAGTTCCCGAGCAATACGGTGGTACGGGCTTAGGTTATTTTGAATATGTAACTGCCGTTTCCGAAGTGGGACGCATCTGCGGAAGCATCGGATTATCGGTCGCGGCACATAACTCCCTCTGTACCGGTCATATTATGACCTTCGGTAATGAAGAACAGAAACAAAAATACCTCCCACTTTTGGCTTCAGGTAAATGGATTGGGGCTTGGGGCTTAACCGAACCCAACACCGGATCGGATGCGGGGAATATGCTTACTACTGCGGTTAAGGACGGTGACCATTGGATCATCAACGGTTCTAAAAACTTCATCACACACGGAAAGTCGGGTGATGTAGCCGTTGTGATGTGCCGAACGGGTGAAAAACGCGCCAAAAATAACGCCACCGCCTTCATCATCGAAAAAGGGACACCCGGATTTTCCGCCGGCAAAAAAGAAGATAAATTGGGGATGCGTGCCTCCGAAACGACGGAACTCATCTTTGATAATGTGCGCATACCCGACAGTCAGCGATTAGGTGAAGTGGGAGACGGCTTCAAACAAGCCATGAAGGTCTTAGACGGCGGGCGTATCTCCATCGCGGCATTGGCTTTGGGAATTGCCAAAGGTGCTTTTGATGCCTCCGTTAAATATGCTCGGGAACGCCATCAATTCGATAAACCGATTGGTACGTTTCAGTCGGTCGGATTCAAGTTAGCCGATATGGCGTGCCAAATTCAAGCGGCGGAACTGTTGACGTTCAAGGCGGCACAGCTAAAAAATGAAGGTAAGAAGGTAACCAAAGCCTCCGCTATCGCTAAATACTATGCCAGCGAAATCTCGGTTAAGATTGCCAATGAGGCAGTGCAAATCTTCGGTGGATATGGTTATGTGAAAGATTTTCCGGTTGAGAAGTTTTACCGAGACGCCAAACTCTGTACCATTGGTGAGGGGACTTCCGAAATTCAGCTTTTGGTCATCGCCCGTGAATTGATTGGCGAATAATGCCTGCATACATGCTTTATTATTAAGCCCTTGGTCATATTTTATTGGTTAAGGGCTTAGTTATGCCCCAAATCCACATTGTGGAACGTTTTTCACAGCACTATATCGTATAAAATACGACCTTTGTCCGCAAGGAAAAGTATGGAGCAAAGTATCCTTCAGGCAAAAAATCAAATGGAAGAGGTATTCACCAAAATGGGCATAGACGTTCCGGTATATGATTTGAGCAATCGCTATGCTTGGTTTTTACGGATGGGGTCTGCCAACATTACTATTCAGTTAACAAAAGAAAATCATCCGCGGGGTGCTGATATTTTAACAGTCTTTGCCCCCCTACTCCATTTTATCCCCCAAAATGAAGGTTTGCTGCTGGATTTGCTCCACTGGCACTTACAATATGTAGGTGTAGCGTTCGGCATCCAAAACGAAGGTATCTTTCTGAAGTCAGAACGGGAATGTATCGGTTTAGACCATGAAGAAGCCTTCCTGATGCTTCACCGAGTAGGTCATTTAACCAACCATTTTAAGCAACTCTTGGAGGAACAATACAACCTCAAAGATTATTCACATAAATACATTGAATAAATATCAATACGATATGGATTCCTTTTTGTCCAAACCGGATGATGTATCTTTAATCTTTGCAAAAAATAAATACCTGTACATATATTTAGAAAATTCGTTTCGGATGTTTTTTTCATACCACCAATATAGCAGATGTGTGAGGGATTGCCCACACCCGATCAATAAATTAAGAATTACCAATGATGAATTTATTGAGTTGACTATGTTAATTTTCAAAGCAGTATTTTAAGATAAAAGAAGTGATTATTTGAAAATAATACCAAATTCATTATTTATTCGCCTAAATTCAATCTTGAAAGACTATTGATTTTCAAGCAGTTGTCGAGATGGAAATTGTACAAAGAATAAATGAATTTGATATAATTAAGCCGATTTAACGGAACGTTCCGACCCAAATAGGGGCGAAACGGTTGCAGTGCGATATGTGAAATTTAATAAATAATATACTCAATAATTGAAAATATTAAAGATATTTTACATAATAATGGTGAATAATTAAATGATGAATATTCATGCGTTATAATATTGAATTATATAAAATTTCAACCCGGATTCGTCGTTGGAGTCTAAAATGTAACTTTCCACATTAGCATTTTTGTGTCCAACGGAAAGGTTATTGTTTTATCTTTGCCTCACTAAAATTACGCTACGTCCATGACAAATATGCGTCAATATCACGCCATCGTTGAGCAGGCGATTACGCAATTAGGTCTGATACCTAATGAGTTTGAAGGTCCCGAACCCGGCATTTGGTATTTGAAGAAAGGTTCAGCCTTAGTAACGGTGGAAGTTTATCTGAATGAAAACAACAGTCAGCCTTATTGTCGGGTATATTGCCCGTTTATGAATGTTCCGCCCCAGAATACCTATGAGTTTTACAAGGAACTTCTGGAACTCAACATGCAGTACATCGGAGTTACCTTCGGAATCATTGATGCCCAAGCCTATCTTAAAGTGGATCGGGAGGCTGAAGGCATGGACGTAAATGAAATGTATTTGATGCTTACCCGTGTAGGTAACTTAGCTGATGAATATGACGATAAACTCAAAGAAAAATACGGAGTAGCAGACGCTTAATCTTAAAATCATATGACAGACCTGAGTAATTACTACCAAATGGCGGAAGAAGCCATCCGCATTCTGGGCGTTGACCCCACTGATTGCCAAGACCAAGAACCCGGCAGATGGTTTTTGATTCGTGGTTCGGCAGAAATTGTAGTCCAAATTTATTTTAACAGTGAGAATAATCTCGCTTATTGTCGGGTTTACAGCCCTTTCATGCGCATTCCCGACCAAAATCAACTCACATTTTTCGGCGAACTCTTAGACATCAACATGGATTACGCCGGTATCGCTTTTGGTCGTAGAAATGATTGGATTTTCCTAAAAGCCGAACGTGAAGTCAATGGATTAGACGTAGATGAACTCGTTGTGATGATTAAGCGTATCGGTATCGTTACCGATCATTACGATGATATATTTAAAGCCAAATACGAGACGGCAGAATAATTCAATGCTTAATCCGAATTCACGGCGCAGGGGGCTAAGAACAATTCCTCTACAAAAGTAGAATCTTCACCGTCTACATTTTCAAAATATTCGATGGCACAATAGGAAGGATTGCCTGCCACCTTACATTGTGCCACAACTGTCCCCATCCGAATATCCTTAAAAGTAGCAATCCCTTGCGAATCAGTGAGAACGGCATGTTCGTACTTGCGGACATCTGCATCTTCAGGAGACAAATATAAGCGCACTACGTAATTTGGACCCGACCCCAATTTCGGATGAATAACTTTTACCCGGAAGTCGCGTTTGAAATACATCACCTGATTTTCAAAGCGTTTTACCGGAATGTAAGGGTCATTACAACCGATTAAGCCTAAAATTCCAACGATAAGAAATACTAAAAATGTTTTCATCATCACTCGCTAAGATACATCTCCATGAAATAACCGTTCTTCGTTTCGGGGGTAGGTACAAGGCAATGATTCTTCAAATCCACAATCAATTCCATTGCTTGAAGCGGAATATAACCCAATAACGGAGGTATTTTATCTCCTTTTATCTCAGTTACGGAAGTGATTGTACTCCTATCCAGTATGGTAATCTGAACCGGAGAAAAAATTTTGGAGCGAATCTCTCCGTTTCCGGTCATCAACCTTGTTTCAGAAAGGGAAATCAAACCTAACTTTTCAATCCACGCTGTCGGTAATAATAATCCTGTCGCACCGGTATCCACGCGAAATTCAATCTCAAACCCGCGGATATGATCCGCTAAACCCGTCTGAAAATTACTGATGTCGGTGGCATTTTCTACCCACACTTTTTGAAAAACTTTTCCCATAGCTAAAAAAAAATGAAAGGAGAACTTTCATTCTCCTTTGTCGTATATGATTATTAATCGTTTTGTTCGCGTCCGAATAAGAAATTCAGGGTGAATCTAAACGTATTTTGTAGCGGGTGATTTTGCGTTATGGGAATTAAAAACGCACCATCTAAACCAAATGACTTAAAAGAAACGCCTAAACCCACCGTAAAGAAACGACGATTACCTTTGTTCGGGTCTTCGTAAAAATAACCTGCCCGAGCCATAAAGGTATTATCATAATTGTATTCTGCCCCAAGCGATACGTTGATCTCCGAAATTTCTTCACTGAATCCGCGCGGTGCATCACCAAAACTTTCAAAAGCACCTTGTATCGTAGGCACATCTTTCGTACCGCCGGCGGAGGGGACTAACAGTTTGTTGAAATCGTTAGTAAACATGATCGAGTTGGCATCATCAAAATAATACCGCAATCCATAACCTAAGCGTAAGTTTTGGGGTAAAAAGTCGCGTTGTCCCGTTGTGCTGGTATAGCTCATCTTAGCACCGAGATTGGAGATATTCAGTCCCCAAGAAAAGGTCAGCTTGCCGTCATCAGCACTTTGCTTAATACCCAAATCGCGCGTACCAAAAAGTGCTATATCCCCGGCAAAGGACTGGGCAGGGTTGGTCGTAATACCACCTGAAGTTTGCGCTCCGGCCAAATCTGAACGTATATAGCGTAAAGATACACCAGCCGAGAAATGTTCGGTTACTTTATGGGCATACGAAGCATTAAAGGAATATTCGGATGGGTTGATTTTACCCGTTTCCTGTCCGACGGCGTTGGTTAAGTTGATTTCTCCCAAAGAGAAGAAGGTCATCGAAACGCCTAATGCACCGCCTTTATCGCCGAAATTATAGTAAAACGGCAGGTAAAAGTGATTAATATCAGGAATACCCAAACCCCGTAACCAAGGTGTATAATTCAGGGCGAAGCCCCATTTGGCTTTATAGTGCGGCATCGAGGCGGGATTCCAATACATTCCGTTGGCATTATTGGCAATGGCTACACCGGCTTCTCCTAAAGCACCGCTTCGAGAATCGGGACAAATCATTAAAAAAGGTACTGCCGTAGTGATCGCACACGTTTGACCGGAGGCAGTGGTATTATCCTTCAAACCGCAATCATTACCCTGCGCCATCACAGACAGATTATTCAACAAGGTACAACAGAGCAACAATCCAACCGATTGAACGGTATTTTTAATAACGTCTCTAAAAAACATGGAGCTTATACTGAGCATCAAACCACAAAAATAGCACAAAGAGGCTTTGAAATGAAAGGATAGCATCCGTCTGACCAAAGTTTTTAACAAAATGGAGTGAATTTATTACCTTATCGCTACGGCTACCGCGTTTATTGTGATGGTAACGAAAATAAATCCCTCTTTCGCCTTATATTTGCCCCGTCATAGAATCAAGCATGAGTGCTGAAAAGATCATATATACCATGGCGGGGGTCGGTAAGATTTATCCGCCAAACAAACAAGTATTAAAGGATATATACCTATCCTACTTCTACGGAGCGAAGATCGGTGTGTTGGGCTTAAACGGTTCGGGAAAAAGTACCCTCCTTAAAATCATGGCAGGCGTGGATACCGAGTTTATCGGTGAAGCGAAACTGACTCCCGGCTACACCGTCGGCTATCTGGAACAAGAACCCAAGTTAGACCCCAACAAAACCGTCAAGGAAGTAGTAGAAGAAGGGGCAAAAGAAATATATGATCTGCTGGCGGAATACGATGCCGTCAACATGAAGTTTGCCGAGGAAATGACCGATGACGAAATGAATACTCTCATCGAAAAGCAAGGCGAACTTCAAGATAAAATTGATGCCTTAGACGCTTGGAATATTGATTCCAAATTGGAGCGTGCGATGGATGCCCTCCGTACGCCTCCGCCGGATGTGAAGATAGCTCCGCTTTCGGGTGGGGAAAAAAGAAGGGTAGCCTTATGCCGTTTACTGATTCAACAGCCCGACATCTTACTTTTAGATGAGCCTACCAACCACTTGGATGCTGAATCCGTAGCATGGTTAGAACAACATTTACAGCAATACCCGGGAACAGTTATCGCCGTAACCCACGACCGTTATTTCTTGGATAACGTAGCGGGCTGGATTTTGGAATTAGATCGTGGGCAGGGTATTCCTTGGAAAGGTAATTATTCCTCTTGGTTGGAACAAAAACAAAACCGTTTAGCCCAAGAAGAAAAGCAGGAAACCAAGCGGATGAAAACCCTCCAACATGAATTGGAATGGATCAAAATGAGTCCCAAAGCCCGTCAGGCAAAAGGCAAAGCCCGCTTGAATGCTTATGAAAAAATGGTCAGCCAAGAAGCATCCGAACGGGAAAAGGAATTGGAAATATTTATCCCATCCGGTAATCGCTTAGGGGATGTGGTCATCAACTTTGATAACGTTTCCAAAGCCTTTGACAACAAAGTGCTGTTTGAAAACCTAACCTTTCATTTACCGAAAGGTTCGGTGCTTGGCGTTATTGGTCCTAACGGAGCGGGAAAAACAACGCTATTCCGAATGATCGTGGGACAGGACAAACCCGATTCCGGTAAGATTGAAATCGGTTCAACAGTGGAGTTGGCATATGTGGATCAGGAACATGAAACGCTCAAGCCGGACGATAATGTATTCAATGCCATTACCGGTGGACATGAAGTTATCAAAATGGGAAATCGGGAGGTGAACGCTCGGGCATACGTTTCGCGATTTAACTTTTCGGGATCGGATCAAACCAAAAAAGTATCCGAGATATCCGGTGGAGAACGTAACCGCGTGCATTTAGCCCGAATACTAAAAGCCGGTGCCAACGTGATCTTATTGGATGAGCCGACCAACGACCTTGACGTAAACACCCTGCGTGCGTTGGAAGAAGCAATTGAGAATTTCGGCGGTTGTGCGGTAATCATTTCCCACGACCGTTGGTTTTTGGATCGGGTGGCTACGCACATCCTATCCTTTGAAGGAGATTCGGAAGCCATCTTTTATGAAGGCAATTTTTCCGATTTTCTGGAATTTCGCACTAAAAAATTAGGCAAAAGTCTTGACCCCAAGCGGGTTCGATACAGAAGTTTGAACTAATTTCTATTTTTGTGATTCTTTTATCGGAACGAATGAAAAACTGCGGTCGCATTTTTTTAACTTGCTTATGGGTCATGTGCCTCTTCAACGTCAGCGCACAAGACAAAACCAAGCCTCTCATCAAATTTAAGAACGGGACAAACGTCTCTCAAGATGAATTTGAGTACGTTTATCAAAAAAATAACGGCGGTTATGACGAAGCCAAAAAGCATACCCGCGCTCAATATGAAGATTACCTTCGTTTGTACATCAAGTTCAAGCGGAAGGTAATGGAAGCCGAAAAGGTGGGTATTGATACCACGCAATCCTTCAAAAGTGAGTTACAAACGTACCTCAAACAGTTAGCACAACCTTATTTGATTGAAAAGGATGCCTTAGATGCGCTTATTAAAGAAGCGTATGACCATTGGAGACAAGCGGCACAGGTTTCTCACATCCTTATTAAGGTAGATGAAAATGCTACGCCCGCCGATACGCTCAAAGCCTTTCAAAAAGCGATGGCGATCCGCGATTCTGTGATGAATAAAAAACGCACCTTTGAATACTTGGCGGAACGTCATTCTGATGACCCTTCGGCTAAAGATAACAAAGGCTATCTTTCCTATTTCACGGCGTTTGACTTCGTGTATCCCTTCGAGAAGGCGGCTTTTGATACCCCTATCGGTCAGATTTCGATGCCTGTTCGCTCTAAATTCGGTTATCATTTAATCAAAGTACATAACCGCATAGATGCCCCCGGTGTTCGCAATACTTACCATATTTTGGTGCGTTTTGGTGCTAATTACGAGGCAAAAGATTCCCTTGCCGCCAAACAGCGTATCAATGAAATCTATCAAAAGCTAAAAAACGGAGGTGATTTTGCTACTTTAGCCAAAGAATATTCCGATGACCCCAAAACCAAAACCAAAGGCGGTGAACTCGGGGATAAATACATTGCCGTTTCGGAAATACAAGATCGTAAGTTCAAATTAAAAGATAAAGAATTTTCCGAGCCTTTCCGGTCGCAGTATGGTTATCATATCATCCGAGTAGCGGTTACCGATGCGAACAAAACGTTTGAGGATATGAAAAAGATCATGCGTAACCGTGTTACCCGTGATCGCCGAGCGCAGGTGGCGGAAGAAAAACTGATCGCCAAACTCAAGTTGCAATACAAGTTTGAATTCAAGACGGCAAATATTGATAAATTCATCGCATCGGTACAGAACGACTATTTAAGTCCCGACTTCAATGCCGAAAAAGTAAGCAAAGCCATCTTGGATTTAACAATCTTTACTTTCGGGACAGAAAAACAAACGGTTTCCGACCTGCTCAATTTCAACCAACGGAATCGTAATCGCAATTCTTCACTCACTTCCGGTGAAGCCTTAGCGCATAACGATATAGATCAGTTCTCCCGTACCCGCTTACTCAACTTTGAAGAGCAACAATTAGAAGCCAAATATCCCGAATTTCGTAACCTCAAAAAAGAGTATCGGGATGGCATCTTGCTCTTCACCTTAACGGAAAAAATGGTCTGGCGTAGAGCCGTTGAAGACACGAACGGCTTAAAAGCCTATTACGAAAAACACAAAGCGGAATATCCCATCGGTGAGCGCGTCAAAGTAAGAGAGTATCGTTCCCCGATGAAAGAGATGTTGGTTAAAATTGATTCCATGTTTAATGCCAACACACCGGCAAAAGTGCGGGACTCAATTATCGCTGATGAACTCTTTGCCGTAAAAACGACGCGTAACGCATTCCTGAAAACAGATGCCAAATCGGCTAAATTTTATGAGAAGCAAAAAGGTTATCACAGTCCGATAGAAGCAGAAGGGGAAGTTTTCTACATTCAGTATGTTGAAGATTTCTTGCCGGCAGGCGTAAAAACCTTTGATGAAGCCAAATCCGAAATGATAACCAAATTCCAAACTGAACTCGAAAAAGAGTGGGAACAGGAATTGGATAAGAAATATCCCTATAAATTAGAAGAAAAAGTATTGGTTAATCTGTTTAAGTAATTCAGCACTTTGGTTTTTCGCATCAAGCAGGTTGTATGGGTAACGGTTGTACTGTTAAGCACCTTATCGGGCTGTAAATGGTCTGATAAGGACGAACAGATTATTGTCAAATACCGAGATGCTGAATTAACTTTGGATGAACTTCGGTTTCACATTCCCAAGGACGTTAACCCTACGGATAGTGCGCGATATGCCAAACTGTACATTGAGCAGTGGAAAATGGAGCAATGCCTGATCGAGGCGGCAAAAAGTAGGGTTAGCGGTTTAGAGGAATCTGTTGAATACCAGATGCGGGATTATCGTAGAAAAATGATGGTAGATGCCTTGCATCGCTATTTGTTGGAAAATAATCCCGCACCTGCCGTTACCGACCAAGAAGCCGAACGTTACTACAAAGATAATATTCAACAGTTCATCTCCAGTGGGAATATGTATTGGTATGCTTACATCAAGTCTTCCAATGCTCAAATTCAGCAGTTGAACAATCAGATCATCTCACCCAACGTAAATGAACGAACAGCCCTGTTAGAATGGGCGAAAAAAAACGCTGAAGAATACAAATTAGATGATGCTTACACCGCTCCACAGGAATTGAATCGCTTATCGGAAATTGTTAAAAACGACCTTTCGCGTATCAATCCGAATACGAATCCTTCTTTGTTCTTAACGAATGAAGATAATACAATCAAGTATCATCTTTTCTTCATGCGGGATGTAGTTAAACCTGGGAAATATATTCCCTTTGCATCCGTTAAAGATGAGATCAAAAAGACAATAACCTTACGGAAACAAACGTTGGAAATTGAACGTTTTGAAGCCAACACCTACGAACAAGCCCAAGCCGCCAAAGAATTTAACGAAACGCAACCCTCAAACCCATAGCTATGAACCCGATCCGATGCTTTTTACTATTATTTGTTTTTATAACCTGTCATACCGGTTTGAATGGGCAAAATGTGGATCAGATTTGGGCAGTTTTGGATGAAGAGGTGATCTTACAATCCGATATAGAACGGCAGTACGATTATTACCTCAAAAACGGTAAGAAAGATGACGGCACGCTGAAATGTACCATCTTTGAGAATCTCTTGAGTTCAAAACTATTGTTGGCAAAAGCTAAAATTGACAGTCTGACTGTTTCCGACAACCATGTGGAAGAAGAACTCAATCAAAGGGTTAACGGGATTTTACGCCAACTCGGCGGTTCAACCGAAGAATTAGAACGCATATACGGCAAAACAATCATTGAGTTAAAGATCGAACTGCGCCCCGACATCAAAGATCAAATGATGGTGGAGGAGATGAAGAAAAAAATCTTTGCCAAAATTGAAGTTACACCGAAAGAGGTTAAAGAATATTTTAACGCTATACCGAAGGATAGTTTACCCTTCCTGCCGGCTGAAGTGGAGATGAGCCACATCGTTATGAAACCCAAAGCCTCCGAAAAAGCCCAACAAGAAGCCAAAGAGAAATTAGATAAACTGCGCCAACGCATCTTGAATAAAGAAATCAAATTTGAAGATGCCGCCGCGCTGAACTCCATGGATTATGCTTCGGCGAAAGACGGCGGTAGTTTGGGAAAATTCGGTAAGGGGCAAATGGTGCCGGAGTTTGAGGAAGTGGTTTATAATATGCAAGTGGGGCAAGTTTCCAAAGTATTCCAATCGCCGTTCGGTTATCATATTATTCGGTTGGAAGGTCGTACGTTAGATGAAGTGGAAGCCCGTCATATACTCATTCGTCCCGAGATTACTTCAGCCGATGAAAAGGCTTGTATAGAAAAATTAAGACGAATTCGCAATGCTGTTAAGCGAGATAGTATCAAATTTGCATCAGCAGCGGAGTTGAATTCCGAAGACCCTTATACCAAAAATAATGGTGGACGGGTAACAGCTCCCGGCGGGGATTTTCGCGTACCGTTGGACAAATTGGATGCCGACCTGTACCTTAAAATTGACAATATGAAGGAAGGTGAAATCTCCGAACCTTTGGAAATGATCTCCACGCAAGGCGACTTTTCCAAATCGTGGCATATCATCTGGCTTCAGAAAAGGACAGCTCCGCATAAAGCTAACTTGAAAGACGATTATCAAAAATTCGCCCAAACCGCAAAGCAAAGCAAACAAAATGAAATCTTGAATAACTGGTTCATTAAGACCAAAAAGCAAGTTTTCATCGAAATAAAACCCAATGAATGCGCGCAATCGCTTCAAAACTGGAACTGATAGACCATAATGCAAACCTTTAAGAACGATGTAGAGGCGGCGGACTACCTAAAATCCGCCTACAAACAACTCAAAGCCGAGATCGGTAAAGTGATCGTCGGGCAAACTGAAACCGTTGATAAACTGTTGTTGGCAATCTTTTGCAAAGGTCATGCGCTTTTAGTAGGCGTTCCGGGCTTGGCGAAAACGTTGCTGATTTCCACAATGGCAGAAACGCTTGACCTGAAATTCAATCGTATTCAGTTCACCCCCGACCTGATGCCCGGTGATATTGTGGGAACGGAAATCCTCGAAATGGATCAAGATACGGGTAAAAAATACTTCAAATTCGTACAAGGTCCCATCTTTGCGAACATCATCTTAGCCGATGAGATCAACCGTACCCCTCCTAAAACGCAATCCGCCCTACTAGAAGCCATGCAAGAGCGTAAAGTAACCGTTGCAGGAACGATGTACGATTTGAAACCGCCTTTCTTTGTACTGGCTACCCAAAACCCCATCGAACAGGAAGGTACGTATCCGCTTCCAGAAGCCCAGTTAGACCGATTTATGTTCAGTCTTTATTTGGATTATCCATCCAGACAAGAAGAAGTGGCTATCGTGAAGGCAACAACCTCTAACGTAGAAGCCAAAGTCGGTGCAATCTTAAAAGCGGAAGAGATTTTATATTATCAGGATTTGGTGCGTCGCGTACCCGTAACCGATAATGTGATCGAATATTGCGTGAATTTGGTCAGCAAAACCCGTAAAAACAGCGAGATTGCTTCCCCCGAAATCAAAGAATTGATTAACTGGGGGGCAGGACCTCGGGCTTCGCAATACTTGGTCTTGGGAGCAAAAGCACATGCAATCCTTAACGGCAAACATGCTCCTGATATTGAGGACGTACGTGCTATTGCTATCAATGTGTTACGTCATCGGATTGTTCCGAGCTTCAATGCCGAAGCTGACGGTATTACCCCCGAAGACATCGTTAAAAGATTACTCAAAGATTAATTCATCATTCAAGGGGTAGCTTAACTTGCTATCCCTTTTTTCTATAACGCACTATGAAAATAAAATTCGGCGCAATGGCATTAATACTTATATTTATCTTACTCACCAGCTGTAATAAAGATAAATGTATCGAATGCACCATTGGTACTAAGAAAGAATCTTACTGCGAACCCGACCAAGAAACATTGGATATGCAGAAAGACCAAATCGTTGCAAAGGGTGGTAGTTGTAAAAATATATAGTCGTGCGACTGATCGTAGGGATTTGCTTACTAATTCTCCTATTGGCAGGCGGATGGTATGCTTATGAGGTACTGCAAATTTTTAAGCCATCCAATCCCTATCAACCAAAAAAAATTTTGCCGGACACGACCAAAAAAATCGCGAAGCCTCCCCCTACCCCCTCTTACGATTACACATTTCCCGAATATGTTACCGATACTTTGAATATTGATTCGATCTTTCAAGCTAACGGACTTACCAACGTACAGGATGAAGACTCCAGTATTCGGGTTGACCTCAAGTATGCTTCGACGGACAATTTTATGAATCGTAATGTGTACGGTAATTTATCAAGAGCCTATTTACGCCCGAAAGTAGCCCGTATGTTGGCAAGTGCGAGCCAATATCTTCAGGAAAAATATCCGCATCTGCGCATCGTCGTCTATGATGCGGCTCGTCCCCAAAGAGTGCAGTTTACGATGTGGAACTTAGTTGTTAATACTGAACATCAAAAATATGTTGCACCACCGATACCGGGATCGTTACATAATTTCGGCTGTAGTGTGGATGTTTCTTTGATAGATACATCCGATCAAGCATTGGATATGGGGACAGCCTACGATGAATTTGACCCGAAATCTGAACCACGTTACGAAAAACGTTACTTAAAATCAGGAGATTTGACTAAAGAACAGCTCAAAAACCGAAGAATATTACGTGAAGCGATGCAATCGGCAGGATTTATTTACATGGTGAAGGAATGGTGGCACTTTGATGCGTATCCCCCCGAACAGGTGGTTTGGAAGTATAAGATCATCAAATAAATTTTACTATCTTTGTTCCGATTAGCGGTTGAGTCATGTCCGTATCCGATTCCAAAAAATCAAAGCCTGTAACTAAATCCAAAGCTAAGAAAACCGCCAAAAAGCCCGGCGGATTATTATCCAAACTATGGTTCAAGGTCGTTTTGATCGCATCAACTATCAGTTTAATAATTGTTGGATTACTTGCTTATATTATCTTATTATATGACAACGTCTTATCAGACAATAAAACCAACTACCTCTACATACCAACTGGTTCAACCTATGAACAGGTTATTGAGATCATTAAAAAAGAGAAGATACTCAAAAATGATGTAACTTTTGAATTGGTCGCGCAAGTGATGAAGTATCCGCGCTTGGTTAAACCCGGTAGATATAAGATTGAACCAAAGATGGGGAATTATGTTTTAGTACGAAATTTACGTATCGGCAGGCAAGACCCTGTAAATATTTCGTTTATATCCATTAGAACCAAAGAAAAATTGGCAGAGAAAATCGGCGAAAAATTAGAGATGAGTGCAGATGACTTCACTCAAGCTATCCACGACCCCGAAGTATTGGATTCGCTCCGCCTAACCCCTGAAACAGTCATGGCTATATTTATTCCCAATACTTACAACATTTATTGGAACGTTAAACCCAAGAAATTTCTCTTCGACATGAAAAAGGCTTTTGATAAGTTTTGGACGGCCGAACGTCGTGCCAAAGCCCAAGCAATCAACCTTACACCTGTTGAAGTGGTTACTTTAGCATCTATTGTGCAGGAAGAAACCCTAAAACCGGATGAAAAACCGCGCGTTGCCGGCGTGTACCTCAACCGGTTGAGAGATGGTTGGAAATTAGATGCTGACCCGACCGTCAAATATGCTGTTGGAGATTTTAGCTTGAAAAGATTGTATTTCAAACATACTCGATTTGACTCACCTTACAATACGTACTTATATACGGGTTTACCTCCCGGTCCCATCACTTGCCCTTCACCAGAAACGATAGATGCCGTCTTGAATTTTGAGAAACATGATTACTTTTTCTTCTGTGCGCGTCCTGATTTTTCAGGTTATCATGATTTTTCAAAAGACTTAGGCGGACATAACCGGAATGCGAAAAATTACTCGGAAAAGCTCAATGAGCTTAAAATCAAGTAGATATGCTGGAGTTTCAAACGACTATTCGTACACGTTATGCCGAAACCGATCAAATGGGTTATATTTATTATGCTCATTACTTGACGTATTTGGAAGTCGCCCGCACCGAAGCCATTAAACAAATTGGCATTTCATATCGAAACTTAGAGGATGAATACGGGATCATGCTACCTGTTGCCGAAGCGCACTTAGATTATAAACAGCCTGCTAAATATGATGACTTACTCGTTTTAACCACTAAATTTAATGCTCAGCCATCAGTTAAAATTCGATTTGATACCGAAATTTGCCATGAATCTGGCGTATTATTGGCAAAAGGATATGTAACATTAGTTTTTGTGAATAAAGAAAATATGAAACCTTGTCGCCCACCTCAAGTGTTTATAGATGCCCTCGAAAAATTCCAAAAGTAAGCTAACGCCCCCCGACTCCGTCGTTAAATTGGTAAATAGCATGACGATTTATCAAGAAAAAGTGATTTTATGGATGCAGAAAGTTCGGCTACCGGGACTTCAAGGAGCAAATTTATATGAATTAGCATATGTGTTTATCAAACAACTTTTTAATACTTCGCTTACCCTAAGTGCATCAGCTATGGCTTTTAACTTTTTTTTGGCCATATTTCCATCGCTCATCTTTGTTTTTGCGCTTATTCCTTATATCCCTATTGATAATTTAGATAAAAAATTAGACCAATGGATGATGAGTGCTTTACCACAAACGGCTGTTTTATTGTTACACTCAATCATGGAAGAATTGTTCAAAGATAAAGGCTTTGCCGTGTTGTCAATTTCGTTTGTGGTAGTGATTTATTCTGCAACACGGGGCTTAAACACAATGATCGAGGCTTTTCGTGCAATGGACCCGAATTTTACTCCGCGATTACCGTTTGCAAAACAATATCTAAGGGCATTTGTATTATTTATAGTTCTGTTTTTATTTATAATCATTGCTTTAGGAGTTAACATTTTTGTAGAATTGTTACTAAGTAATGTATTTGACTTTTTTGATCCCATAGAAGGTTTGGATCGCTTTGCGTTAAATCTTTTAGAAATAGGAACGGAAGCTGTAATTATCTTGCTGGGCATTTCAATCTTATATACTTCCGTGAAAGATAGTAATATTCATATTAATTTTGTCTCTGCGGGATCAATAGCGGCGAGTATCATGATGTTTTTTGCATTTAGTCTATTAAAAATATTATTCAGTACATTTCTAAATTATAATAAAATTTATGGGAGTTTAGCGACCGCAATCGTTCTAATGATATGGTTTTACTGGATATCAATTATATTACTATTCGGTTATAATTTTAATGTTTCTATCCGAAATGTTATAACACACAAAGCTCGATTACCTAAAACAAACCTATAATTTCGTTCTCTTGTTGCGTTATCGTTCAATTTGTGTTTCGTTAATATTAATTTTTCAAGATCAGGCTGACAAATTCGATTTTGGAACTAAGTTTGCACCCTTTTCCGGCGATGTACGTATAATGATCTGATTTTAACCTTAGAATCATACCGTCCATCGAAATTTACGGCATATTCGTCGAAAAAAGACATATAACTTATTCCAATTATGGACTTACAACTCATATTATCGTTTGTTTTGTTGTTGAATCCTTTTGCGTTGTTTATCTACCTCAAGGATGTCATGGAGAATCTTTCACACAAAGACTTTCTCCGAGTGATGACAAGGGCAACGATCATCTCATTTTTGATCTGTATTTTGTTCGCTGCCTTTGGTGATCGTATCTTCATGGATATTTTCCATGTTGATTTTCAAGCCTTCCGCGTTTTTGGGGGGGTGGTGCTGTTCTCTTTTGCGTTTTTATTTATCGTTCGCGGACACAAAACGATGATTCAAGTCAAATCCTCCTTAGATGAAATCGCAAACGAATTGGCTATGCCGTTTATGGTGGGGGCGGGTGTAATCTCTGTCAGCATTTTGATGGGTCATCAGGGAAGCTATATGCTGTCCGCCGTTCAAATCGCTATTTCTTTAATCATTAATATGGCGATTGTAATAGCGTTAAAATTCACCAAAGATTACCTAACTTCTATTAACGCCAAATCCATTTTCGATAAGTTTATGGGAATTTTGGTTCGCCTGTTGGGTTTTATGATTGGCGCAATAGGTGTTAATATGATCTTTACCGGTATAAAAGGTCTTCTGGAATGCAATTAATCCGATTTTAGTATATAGTCAAAAGGGGACATACATAGTCCCCTTTTTTTATAAAATATAACGACTCAAGTCTCGAGATTTAACAATCGCATTGAGTTTCTCTCGTACATCATTGGCAGTTATAACGAATGAACGTTCATCAGTCATGTCCGGCACATCAAACAGGATTTGATCCAATAAATTAGACATGATGGTATGTAACCGCCTTGCACCAATATTCTCAATTTCCTGATTCACTTGAAATGCAATACGTGCTATTTCTTTGATTGCATCTTCCTCAAAATGCAATTCCATACCTTCAGATTCCAATAGTGCTTGATATTGTTTCGTGAGGGCGTTTTGGGGTCTTGTGAGGATATTCACAAAATCTTCTTCGGTTAAAGCCGATAATTCTACACGAATCGGAAGTCTACCTTGCAATTCCGGAATTAAATCAGAAGGTTTGGAAAGATGAAATGCTCCCGCCGCAATAAACAACACATGATCCGTTTTTACAGAACCATACTTTGTATTAACCACCGTCCCCTCAATAACGGGTAACAAATCCCGTTGTACACCTTCACGGGAAACATCAGCACCCGAACGATTGGTAGCATTAGAAGCGATCTTATCAATTTCATCAATGAATATGATACCGCTTTGCTCTGTCTTGTCGATCGCTTGGCGGGTAACGGCTTCCATATCAATCAGTTTTTGAGCTTCTTCCTCGATCAAATATTCACGTGCTTCCTTAACTGTTAACTTAGTTTTTTTCTTTTTAACAGGTGCAAGGTTACTTAATAAATCCGATAACCCTTCAATCCCTTGAAAACCGGCAGGTCCTAAAACCTGAACCGACGGTCCCGAACCTATTTTCATATCTAATTCGATATGGCGGTCGTCTAACTCACCGTTTTTTAGTTTTATGCGGAACTTTTCACGGGTACGTTCATTCAGTTCTATATCAGCTTGGGTAGCTTCGGGTTTAGTAAAGCCTGTATGATTATTTGTTTCAGTATTGCTTTTAATTGGCGGAATCAAAATATCCAATATCTCTTCATCCGCTAATTCTTCCGCTTTAACTAAACATTCCTCCTTATGTTTGGCTTTAACCATTGAAATGGAATACTCCAACAAGTCTCTAACCATGCTTTCCACATCACGCCCGACGTAACCCACTTCCGTGAATTTGGAGGCTTCTACTTTAATGAACGGTGCTTCTGCCAACTGTGCCAAACGACGTGCAATTTCAGTTTTTCCTACGCCTGTTGAGCCAATCATCAGAATATTATTCGGCATAATCTCCTTTCGGATATGTTCCGACGCATTGAGCCGTCGCCACCGATTGCGTAATGCGATGGCGACGGCTTTTTTGGCTTCTTTTTGACCGATGATGTATTGATCTAAGGCTTCTACGATTTTGGACGGTGTCAACGTCCGCGAAAGGTCATTTTCGACCTCGCTTAATACAAGGCTTTGTTCCAATGTTTAATTGATCTAAAAAAATTACAAGCCTATTTTGTTCAGCACTTGATCCATGATACCAAGTCCTTTATCTAAATCTTCTTGTTGAATGGTTAATGTGGGACGGAAACGAATACTAACTGATCCCGAGCCTAATAACAACAAACCGGCATCAAACGCCTCGTCAATCAGTTGATTTCTGAAGGCTGTACTGGGTAAATCAAATGCACACAGCAATCCGCGTCCCCGTACATTAGTAACTTTGGGATGTTTCCCTGCCAAAACATGGAGTTGTGTTAGCAAATATTCACCCGTTTTTTGAACGTGAGCTAATACGTTATCTTCTTCGATGATTTGCAGGATTTTGTTGGCACGCACCATATCCACTAAATTACCGCCCCATGTAGAATTGATGCGAGAAGAAACATTAAAACAGTTCGTCTCTATTTCATCTACTTTACCGCCTCCTAATACACCGCAGATTTGCATCTTTTTCCCAAAAGAAATTAAATCGGGACGCGCATTGGGTCCGAATTGTTCATGTACCCAAAAAGTCCCGGTGAGTCCTACTCCGGTTTGCACTTCATCATAAATAAGCAAACATTCGTTCTCATCGCAAAGGGTACGTAGACTCTCTAAAAACTCTTTACGGAAATGATGATCTCCGCCTTCGCTTTGGATGGGTTCGATGATGATGGCGCAAATTTCGTCCGGATTAGAACGGAAGGCTTGTTTGATTTGATTGATGCTGAGTTGTTCCCGTTTGAGTAAATCTTCATAATTCTCATCCGTGAACGGGAATACAATCTTAGGATTGAGTACGCGGGGCCAATCCTGAAACTTAGCAAAGTATTTAACCTTATTCGGATCAGTATTGGTAAGGGACATCGTATAACCCGACCGTCCGTGAAAAGCATCTATAAAATGCAAAACCTTTGTACCTACTTCACGGGTATAACCTTTACGAAAGTTTTTCTGAACCTTCCAATCCATCGCTATTTTCAAGCAATTTTCCACCCCTAAAGCTCCTCCGGCAATATAAAAAGAGTGTGGCAAATAGTCAGGGATACCCACACGGCTGAAGGTATCAACAAATTCCGCAAATTGAGTCGTCCAGATGTCGGAATTGGAGGGGTTAACAAGTGCTGCCTCGAGTAAATTTTTCTTAAAATACTCGTCATTCAGCATTTTAGGGTGATTGTAACCCAAAGGAATGGTCGCAAAGCAAGAAAAGAAGTCTACGTATTCACGTCCGTGTAAGGAATCATAGACATATGCACCATGACTTTTTTCTAAGTCCATGACCATATCCATACGATCCGTCAGGACGTGTTTTTTAACTAATTGCGAAACTTCATTCGGTTGAGCATTGATCTTGAAATTCATAGGTGGAAACGGTTTTAGCGTTCATTTCTCCACAAAGATACATAAAAGTTGATTGCGATTATCAAAAAGACCATGAGACTCGCCGATCAAATCCGTCGTTTACCGATAAATTCAGCCCCTTTAGCGAGGATTAGGCGACAAGTATCGTTAAAATCATAAGAGACATTCCAGAAATAGTGAGCCAAAACAAACAATCCGGTTATTATCCCACTTCTAATAACTACATCAACATATACATTAAAAATTAATGGTATATACTCTTGTAAACTGAACAACAGTAACATGATCGCAAATACTTTCAGAAAAGCGGGCGTGAAAATATCCATCCCGAAATTGACTTTTAGAAAATACCATTTCATCAGATTAGAAAGTAAAACAGCCAGACACGCCCCCGCCGCAGCTCCCTCACCTTCAAATAGTTGAATACCAAAGTAAATTAATACCGTATTTAATACTAAAATAACTAAATTAAATACAATATCATATCTATATAACGGAGAAGTAATTAATATAGTATTATTAACACCAAAAAAAGCGTTTATAAAATAATTTAATCCTAAAAGAATATATATCAAGAAGTGATCTCTGAATTCAGGTTTATTTAGAAAATAAAATAGATTATCATCATTAATCAATACCATCAAGAAAATCCAACCTGCCCCAATGGTTTGCAATAGGGCGGATTTAGCATATAATTTGGCTACTTTGTCGCGTTCATTATTATTCCAGGCTTGGGTAATGAGGGGAAAAGTAACTTTCATTATGGAACGAGCCGGTAAAGAAATCAACATAGCAATATTCGTATAGATACCATAAACGCCGACAATCGCCAATCCCAGCATCGTACTCAAAAGTATCGTATCAATATTCATCACTAACTGAAAGATTAAGCCCGATGAAGTAACGGTAAATGAATAATCGCGGATATTTTTGAGGTTGAGTTTTTGAAACGAAACGTTACGCCAAAACCGAAAATCAAACCGCCTACTCTGCCAAAGGGCTATCCCCTGCCAAAGACAGATGATAATACTACTCATTACAAATAGGTTAACAAACCCTTTCAGATCAATCCATTGAAAATAGTAAATGATTATTGCCATCGTAAACAGTAATCGTAACAATACTTCTTTCAGGAATACAGGCAATAGCGTTTGATAAATCACAGCCGCCTGACTTTCCAATATCAAAAATAGTCCTGAAAATAATGTCAAAATGATCAGGTGATAATAATATTCATTAAAAAGGGGGGATTTCTGTGCATATACAGCCATGATTTGTGGTTCAAATATCCAGAAAACTAAGGCTAAAATCATATATGCGACTAATAAAACTACATACATAAGACTTACAAAGCCGTTATGTTTGCCGTCCGGTGTTTTATATTCGCTAAAAAATTTAACTAATGTATAGGATGAGCCTAAAGTAACCAACGTCCCCAATACCACCGCATAGGTATTCAATAATCGCATTAAACCGATCTCGGTTGTTGAAAAAAATAAAGGCATCAACAGAATATAGTTGATACTCCCCAAACCATAACCGAGATAATTAAGTATTAAGTTACCGATTGCCTGCTTACGAACCATACTACCCTAAAAACGCACAAATAACGTTCATTTCTCGCATAAATGCTTAGACAAAATCACCGCACAATCACAGTTGAAATAATTATAATCATATAAAAACTAACTTATTTTTATTTACTGCATATTTGTAACGTAAATGAAAAAATAGAACCGTAACCCACCTTGCTTTCGCAGTTAATCGTTCCCCCTTGCGCTTCTATAAATTCTTTGGCGATGGCTAATCCTAAGCCCGTCCCTTTTTTGTTAGGGTCGGAACCCGGTACTTGGTAATATTTTTCAAACAAGCGATCCAAATACTGTTCGGGAATGCCTTTACCGTTATCTATGACATAAAAGGTAAGTCTGTTTTCATTTCGCTCCACTTTGACTTGAATGTTACCGCCTTCGGGGGTATATCGGATGGCGTTGGATAACAAGTTGGTCATCACCCAAGCGCACTTCTCGGCATCGGCGTTAACAGGCGGTAAGTCATTGGGGATATACGTTTGTAATAAGATATTTTTCTCTTTAGCCTGTAAACGCATACTTTCTATGGCGTACCCCGTAATGCTTTCGACAGACGTTTTTTGTTTAATGAGTTTGATATTGCCCGTTTCTACTTGAGCCAAGTCGAGTAGTTCTTTGGTAACGTTTTTAAGGCGGTTTACATCTTTTTCAATTTGCTCCAAGATAATACCTTGTTCTTCATTTAATTTTCCTGTTCGCGGGTCAGTTAAAAGGCGGTGCGCCATCTCAACGGAAGCTATGGGCGTGCGCAATTCATGGGAAATAGCGGCGATGAACTGCGTTTTAGCCGTGTCTTTTTCGTTGAAGACGGTGAAGTCGCGTAAGTACAACACGTAGCCGATCAACTGCTCCTCAAATTCTTGGGCTAAAGTCTGACGAATTTCCTGCGATAAACATAGATAATGACGCTCTTTTCCCTGTACGACTACCGTGATCTTTTTAGAACGCTTGGAGTCATCGTTGAAACCGATTTGTATCCATTGATGCAATAGATCATTTTGCAGGGCTAAATCAGGGGCATAATGACTAATAAATTCCGTTTTCGGATGGGACAATACTTCCTCTGCCGACTGATTCATAAAAAGAATTTTCTTTTGGTCATCTAAAACGATCATCGGGTCGCTCATCATATCGGTAACGGCATCCATGCGTTTTTTTTCATTTAATAACTCTGTAAGATTAGAATTGACATATTCTTGAGTCTTTTTTGCCAACTGATTAAAGGCAGCCGCTATTTGCCCGAATTCATCAGAGGAAGAAATGCTTACCCGTTTGTCATAATTTTTGTGAGTCAGTTCTTGTATTCCGTTCATCAATTCACGGATGGGATGCGTGATATATGAAGTTATGCTGAAAATAAAACTAAGGGTAATCAGTAAACTCAAAGTAGTGATGGAGGCGATGATTCCCCAAGCCTTTTGAGCGGTCTGCTCGGCTTTAGCCCCTTTGTTGGCGATCGCTTTTAAGTTCAAGTCCATGATTTGGAGGGCGGTAGTCTGAATGAGTGCTGCCTGTTGATCTCGCTCAAGACTATCTTTCAGAAAAATATGATACTGCCGTTCCAACAAATGACTCAATTCGCTTTCTCTGGGTTCAGTGATGTTTTTTAATTGGTTTTGAAGTTCATTTTCAAAGTCAACTTTTCGATTTTGGAAAAAAGTCCCCTCCGGTGTTCGGCGCATGTCTTCCAAAGCACCAATCATATTTCGGGTATATTGAACGCTTTGATAGTTGTCTTTCAGAACGACTTTGGTTTCTTGGGATAAAACCCGAATGAAATAAAAGCCCAGTCCTCCGAGAATCATCAAATTTAGAAAGACAAATAAGAGCGATAAAGTGATCTTGGTTTTGATGGTCATAGTAATATGGTCATTAAGAAAGAATGATGAGGTCTGTTTTTTCTACTTTAGTAAGGATTTGTCGGATGGGATCATCATGCCAGAAAGCCCAGCGTGAACGCAAAGATTTTCCCATTACGATTAAATTGATTTTATGGGTGGTGATGTATTCGATCAATCCTTTTGAAATGCTTGGACTTTGAATGCGTACCACTTCCGCCCCTAAGTCGGTGGCTAACTTATAGTTATTAATTAGTCCCCGCTGGAGGGCAAGGTCAATCTTATCGGGATGCTCGTTAGGCGTTTCTACGTGAATGACGCGCCACTTGAGACCGTAAAACGAAGCCCATCGTGCTGACTTACGGATAATTTCACGTCCCGATTTTTCATGAGTGGAAATACAAGCCAACAATAAAGTATAGTTCATCAGCGAACGCTCTTCGGGAGCAACGATTTCAGCTTCAATCTTCCGTTCCAACTGATGGGCAACTTCCCGCAATGCCAACTCCCGTAATTGGAGTAATTTATCGGACTGGAAAAAGTTGAGGAGAGCGTGCTGTACCTTTGTCAAATCATAGATTTTACCTGATTGGAGGCGGTCTATCAGATCATCCACCGTTAAATCCACATTGACGATTTCGTCCGCCCGCCGAATCACAAAATCCGGCACCCGTTCGG
>Ga0209573_1001905_pt1 | contig 29168 bp, 28 predicted proteins | sample TNRBio252014_DNA_FD_185870 | JGI IMG/M metagenome (GOLD analysis project Ga0209573, IMG submission 185870) | Wastewater treatment Type I Accumulibacter community from EBPR Bioreactor in Madison, WI, USA - TNR Reactor_6/25/2014_ DNA (SPAdes)... | ecosystem: Engineered > Bioreactor > EBPR >...
GGGCCGGATATCAGCGGTTTCCGAGAGCAGGGCGTCCGCAATCTCCGCCGCGTCGGCATAGATGCTTTTGGCTCCCGCTTGCCGATCTTGTGCGGCCCTGCCGAACAGGCTGGTGAAACGCTCGCGCAAGGGCTGCAACTCAGGCGGAAATGCATGACTGGACGGCGACGCCAACCGCGCCAGCGTCTCCGCAGCGATTTCGGTGGCGGCGTTGTCTCCCTCCTTGGCGATCACATCGGTAAGCAAGCGCTCGCCGCCATGTTCCAGCAACATCATGCGACCTTCTATATCGAAGAGCCGCACGGCGCCCATGCCGTCGCGCCAGCCAAGAAAATAAGCGCCGCGCAGTTCATCCCAGACGTCAGGAAAATCCCGTAGCGCCTTGACCACTGCGGGAGAGCCATCCGGCGTCGTCACCCGCCATATCTGGCTGGAGAATGTTTCGGTGATCAGGACCGGGCTGCTGACTTGCCAGCGGGCAGGGAAAGCTGGCGGATGATCAGTGCTTGCGGCCAAGCATCAGGTCCATGTTCTGTACCGCAGCGCCCGATGCGCCCTTGCCCAGATTATCGAGCGAGGCCATCAGGTTGACCTGGCCTTTGCCTTCCGTCCCGAAGACATAGAGCTTCATACGGTCGGTGTCGGCCAATTCGGTCGGGTCAAGCCGGGCGATTTTGGCGCTGTCGGCCAGTGGCACAAGCTCGACAATCGACTGACCGGCATAGTGCGCTTCCAGCGCGGCGTGGATGTCGGCAATAGCCGGCGCGCCGTTGAGATCGTCGAGAAAGAGCGGCAGCTGCACGATCATTCCTTGCGCAAAACGTCCGACCGAGGGCGAAAAGATCGGGCGGCGCTCAATCATGCCATGCTGTTTCATCTCGGCGACATGTTTGTGCGTCAAAGGCAGGCCGTAGACAAAATAGGGCGCGGTGATCGCCTCTGGATTGGAGGGATCTTCCATCTGGGCGATCATCTGCTTGCCGCCGCCGGTGTAGCCGGAAACTGCGTTGATGGTGACTGGATAGTCGGCCGGCAATATGCCGGCTGAGACCAGCGGCCGGATCAGCGAGATCGCGCCGGTGGGATAGCAGCCGGGATTGGCGACAAGCCGCGCGCCAGCGATCTTGTCGCGCTGGGCAGCGTCCATCTCGGCGAAACCATAGGCCCAGTCGGGATGCGTTCGGAAGGCGGTCGAGGTGTCGATGATGCGCGTGGAATTCTTGCCTTCCAGCATCCCGACCGCCTCTTTCGAAGCGTCGTCGGGCAGGCAGAGGATGGCGATGTCAGCCTCCGACAGCATGTCCTTGCGCAGGCCTGGGTCGCGGCGCTTTTCTTCGGGGATAGACAACAGTGCAAGATCGTCGCGCGCAGCCAGACGCGCCCGGATCTGCAAGCCGGTCGTTCCGTGTTCGCCGTCGATGAAAATTTTCGGTTTCATACTTTCAGTCCAAATGGCTTGCCGCGCTTTTAGAGCTTCTGCCGGTAAAGCGCTTGTATCGATTTCTCAAGCGGCTTCGCGGGCTTTCCGTTCGGCCAGCAGCCCCAGATAGTGCATAGCGACCGACGATGCCGCAATCGCAGTTATGTCGGCATGATCATAGGCCGGCGCAACCTCAACGACATCCGCGCCGACAATATCCAGCTGGCCGAGTTGGCGCAGCACGGACAGAATTTTGGCGGAGGAAGGGCCGCCGGCGACAGGCGTGCCGGTGCCGGGCGCAAAGGCCGGGTCGAGACAATCGATGTCGAAGGTGAGGTACACCTTCTTGCCGCCGGTGCGCTCGGAAATCGCATAGGCAATATCGGCGGCCCGCATTTCTTCGACCTCGTTGCCGTATATGATCTTGATGCCAAAATCGTCGGGCGCATGGGTGCGAATACCGATCTGGATCGAACGGTCCGGGTCTATGACGCCAGCGTTGACTGCGCGCCCGACAAACGAACCGTGATCGATACGCTTGCCGTCATCAGGCCAGGTATCCTGATGCGCGTCAAACTGCACCAGCGCCAGCGGACCGTGGATTGCGGCCTGCGCCTTGAGGATCGGCCAGGTGACAAAATGGTCGCCGCCAAGCGTCAGCAAGAATGCGCCGGACTTTAGCAGCTTCGCTGCTTCGCGCTCGATCGTGCCCGGGGTTTTCTGGTGGTTGCCGCTGTCCAGCAGACAGTCGCCATAGTCAATTACGGCGAGCTTTTCGAACAGATCGCGGTTGAACGGATATTGCGGGTCGTTGTCGAAGATCGCCGAGGCGCGGCGGATTGCCTGCGGCCCAAAACGCGCGCCGGGACGGTTGGTGACAGCAGCATCAAACGGCACCCCCCAAACGATTGCATCAGCGCCCTTGACTGTCTTGCTGTAGGGGCGGCGCATGAAAGACAGCGCGCCCGCATAGGTGGGGTCGCCGGCAGCCCCGGTGAGCGAGCGGGCGGTGAACGCGTTGTCGATCGATTTTGACGGCATGGCGTATCCTTAAGACTAGCAGCCGCCCTTATTGGACATCCGGACTGGAAATGCGACTCCCTTCCTTCGCATTGACCTGTCTGGCGCATTCGCGCAGGGTCACGAGATGACTGATCGCTTGCCTCGCTCCGCCTACAAAGTGTTCCGCACCCTGCCGACCCGCTGGATGGACAATGATCCTTATGGCCACATGAACAATGTGGTGCACTATTCGTTGTTTGACACGACGGTGAATGGCTGGCTCATCGAAAATGGACTGCTGGACATTCATCATGGCGAACAGATTGGAATGGTAGCCGAGACGGGCTGCCGCTATTTCGCTGAAATGGGTTTTCCTGATGTGGTCATCTCTGGCCTGCGAGCGGGCAAGGTCGGTAACTCATCGGTGCGCTACGAGGTTGGCCTGTTTCGCAATGACAGCGAAGAACCGGCGGCGCAGGGCTTCTTCACCCATGTCTATGTGAACCGTGCGACACGGCGGCCAACGCCGATGAGCCAGAAGTTGCGCGAGGCGCTCGAAGCGCTGCGGTAGCTATCGACGCGGCGCCATGTCGAGTTGAATGGCCACCGGAACGTGATCCGAGGGCTTTTCCCAGGCGCGCACATGCTTTTCGACAGACGCTGACTGCAGACGATTGGCCGCCTCAGGCGAGAGCAGGAGATGGTCAATGCGGATGCCGTTGTTTTTCTGCCAGGCCCCGGCCTGATAGTCCCAGAAAGTGTAGACGCCGGGGTCGTCGGTTGTGGCGCGGATTGCTTCGGTGAAGCCGAGGTTCAGGAGCCGACGGTAGGCCTGGCGGGTTTCGGGCTGAAACAGGGCGTCGTTGATCCAGTTTTCCCAGTTTTTGGCGTCCTCAGGTTCGGGGATGACGTTGTAGTCGCCGGCCAGAACCAGCGGCTCTTCCAGAGCCAGCCGCTGATCAGCCCAGCGGTGCAGTCGCTCCATCCAGGCCAGTTTATAGGGAAATTTTTCCGTGCCGACCGGGTTGCCGTTGGGCAGATAAAGCGAGACCACGCGCAGAGCGCCGCTTTCGGTCGAAAATACGCCTTCGATAAACCGCGCATGATCGTCGGAATCGTCCCCCGGCAGACGGCGATTTACCTCGTCAAAGGGTAATTTGGACAGAATGGCGACGCCGTTGAAGCCCTTCTGGCCATGTGTCTCGACATTGTAGCCGAGCGCCTCAATCTCCAGCCGAGGAAACGAATCGTCTTCGCTCTTGATTTCCTGCAGGCAGACGATGTCAGGCGCGCTTTCGGTCAGCCAATGGATCAGATTGACGATTCGGGCGCGGACGCCATTGATGTTCCAGGTGACAATTTTCATGGCGAATCCACGCGAAATACGGCAAGAGTAGAGTGTGGAGTGAACACTTTTGCGAACACGCAAAGAGCCCGGACAGACTGCAACAATGCAGCGACGGGATTAGAAGGGGATATATCAATGTCGTCAACCGTCCACCCTGTGGACGAGGTGCTTCCGGCGCCACGCCTTTTTGCGCTTGGAATTCAGCACGTACTCGTCATGTATGCCGGCGCAATCGCCGTTCCGCTTATCGTCGGCAGGGCCCTCAAGCTCGAGCCGGAACAAGTCGCTTTCCTGATTTCCGCGGACCTTTTTGTCTGCGGCATTGTCACCATCATCCAGTCGCTGGGCGCAACCCAGTGGTTTGGCATCAAGATGCCGGTCATGATGGGCGTCACCTTTGCAGCGGTTGGACCGATGGTCTCCATTGCGACCGCCAATCCGGGAACAGATGGCGCGCGCATGATCTTCGGCGCAATCATTGCAGCGGGTGTGATTGGTATCGTCATTGCGCCGCTTGTCGGACGACTGTTGCGGTTTTTCCCGCCAGTTGTCACCGGGACTATCATTCTGGTGATCGGCGTCTCGCTGATGCGCATTGGCATCAACTGGATCTTCGGCGTTCCCGTTGGTCCGACCGCCCCGAAAATTGTCAATCCCGAACATGCAGCCTGGCTCAAGAGCATCGGCGAGATGGCTGCCGCGGCGGGGTCGACAGTTCCTGCGCCGCCTGCAGGGATGTCGATTGCCGCTTCGGTTCCGAACGCTGCCTATGCGCCGCTTGCCAATATCGGGGTGGCAGGGATCGTGCTGGTGTCGATCCTGCTTATCGCAAAGTTCGGCAAAGGGTTCATCGCCAACATTGCGGTGCTGCTCGGCATCGTCGTTGGTGGCGTGATTGCGGCGCTGTTCGGCATGATGAGTTTTGGCAAGGTGGCTGGCGCCGGTTGGTTCGCGCTGATCACGCCGCTGCAGTTTGGCATGCCGATCTTCGATCCGGTGATGATCGTCACCATGGTGCTGGTGCTCATTGTGACCTTTATCGAGTCGACGGGCATGTTCCTGGCGCTGAGCGACATGACCGGACGCAAGCTGTCGGCCCAGTCCTTGACCGCGGGCCTGCGCACCGATGGTCTCGGTACGCTGATCGGCGGCCTGTTCAATACGTTCCCCTACACCAGCTTCTCCCAGAACGTCGGTCTGGTCGGCGTCACCGGCGTGCGAAGCCGCTTTGTCTGCGTGGCGGGCGGCGTCATCCTGCTGGTGCTTGGGCTTATCCCGAAAATGGCGGCGCTGGTCGAGTCGCTGCCAACTTTTGTGCTGGGCGGGGCAGGTCTAGTGATGTTCGGCATGGTTGCTGCGACAGGCATACGCATTCTGTCCAATGTCGACTTCAAGTCGAGCCGAAACAACCTGTTCATTGTGGCAGTGTCGCTTGGGCTCGGCATGATCCCGCTGATTGCGCCGGACTTCAAAATGTGGCTGCCGCACGCCATTCATCCACTGATTGACTCCGGCATTCTGCTGGCGACGATTTCTGCGGTGCTGTTGAACGTCTGGTTCAATGGCGCCCGGCACGATGAAGGCGATATGCGCGAAGCTGCGATGGCGGCTGAAGCCTGAGAATGATCATGGCCGCGCGCCGGACAGTTCGGCGCGCGGCCATGGCGGCAGTCTTTGCTGGCCCGATCAATCCGGTTTGATTGACGGTCGCGTCCTACGCTAAGTCAGCCTTTGAGGGCTGTTCCATGATCCTGATTGGTCAATATGATTCTGCGTTCGTGCGGCGCGTGGGTATTGCGCTGCGCTTGTATGGACTTCCGTTTGAGCACCAGCCCTGGTCGGTCTTTGGCGACAAAGAAAAGATCCAGCCGTTGAACCCGCTCATACGGGTTCCGACGCTTGTGCTGGATGATGGCGAGGTGCTGATCGACAGCCATCTGATCCTTGACTACATCGACAGCCTTGTTGCGCCGGAAAGGCGGATGTTTCCGGTTGCGGAACCGGCGCGCCACAGGGCGCTGAAAGTTGCAGCACTCGCGACCGGCTTTGCCGACAAGGGCGTTTCGCTGTTTTATGAGCTCGTGCTCCATAAGGGCGCAGTCTCGCCGCTTTGGGTCGAGCGCTGTACATCGCAGATGAAAGCGACGCTGGATATGCTGGAAGGGCTGCGGGCGCAGACAACAACTCAGTACTGGTTTGGCGAGCGCATAGGCCATGCCGACATCGCGGTTGCCTGTGTGCTGAACCACATCAGGCAGTCGAGCCCCGAGGTGGTTCAGATGCAGCTCTATCCGGCCCTGCGCACGCATTGCGAGGGGCTTGAAGCGCTGCCGGTATTTCGGGAGATCAGCCAGCCATTCATCCCGCCGGCCTGAGGCGTGGTGTCACACCGCAAAACTCGTGCCGCAGCCACAGGAGGCGACGGCGTTCGGGTTCTTGATCTGGAATGACTGGCCCATCAGGTCGTCGACAAAGTCGATGACTGAGCCGCCCATGTAAACCAGCGACAGTTCATCAATCAGCACTGTAGCGCCATTGAGTTCAACAGCGACATCGTCGTCGTGGCGCTCGCCGGTCAGATCCATCTTGTAGGAAAAGCCCGAGCAGCCGCCGCCTTCAACAGTTACACGCAGCGCCGACTTGCCCTCGTTCTGGGAAACGATTTTCGCGATGCGCGCTGCTGCGGCATCGGTCATCTCGACCTTCATATTGTGCTTTGCGTCGGCGCCCACGGCGATCACCTTGCCAATCGAACTGACTGATAGGTATGAAGCCAAAGAGGGCAAGTCAATGTTGTGCGAGTGTGATGTGCCGTGAGCGCGGCTTCAAAAGGATTTGAAGGCATCGGCTTCGGATATCGACCGCGGGCGCCCTATGCCTGTGATCCAGCGCAAAGCCGGGGCAGGCTCTACCCAGAAACCGAAAGCCAGACGCGCACGCCTTTTCAGCGTGACCGGGACCGCATTATCCATTCGACGGCCTTCCGGCGCCTCAAGCACAAGACGCAGGTGTTTGTCGCGCATGAAGGCGATCACTACCGGACAAGGCTGACCCATACGATCGAAGTGGCGCAGATCGCGCGTGCGCTCGCACGAGCGCTGCGTTGCGACGAAGACCTGGCCGAGGCTGTGGCGCTCGTCCATGATTTCGGTCACACGCCGTTTGGTCATACCGGCGAAGACGCGCTGAACGAACGGCTGAAAAAATGGGGCGGCTTCGATCACAATGAACAGTCGCTGCGCATCGTCACGAAGCTGGAGCGCAGATATGCGGAGTTCGACGGACTGAACCTGACCTGGGAGACGCTTGAGGGGCTGGTAAAGCACAATGGCCCACTGACCGATGCGGCGGGCAGGGGGTTGAAAGGCCCCGTCCCGAAGTCAATCCTGGACTATTGCCAGTTGGATGACCTGCAGATCGATCGCTACGCCAGCCTGGAGGCGCAGTGCGCTGCGATTGCCGACGATATCGCCTATAACGCTCATGACATTGATGACGGCATGCGGGCGGGCTTGCTGACGCTGGATATGCTGGGCGAGGTGAGCCTGACGGGGGACATATTGCGCAGAGTGCGCCAGCTCTATCCGGTGCTTGATCCTGTGCGGACGGGCCATGAACTGGTGCGCCGTCAGATCACCGCCATGGTCGAAGATGTGATTGCCCACTGCCAGGCGGCGCTGACCCGGCTCGATCCGCAGTCCGCCGACGATGTGCGCAACGCCGGAGAGACGATCGTCGCCTTTTCGCCAGCCATGCGTGCACAGGAGAAGGCGTTAAAGTCGTTCCTCTACGAAAAGCTCTATCGCCACGCGGAAGTGATGCGCGTGCGGGCGGAGGCGGATGGGATCGTAACCGATTTGTTCGATGTCTATTTCGCCGATCCTGCAAAGATGCCGGAGGGATGGCGCGATATCCTGAACCGCGCTGACGACGGGGTAAAGGCGCGCCATGTCGCAGATTTTCTCGCCGGTATGACCGATACCTATGCGATCAAGGAGCATCAGCGCCTGTTTGACCATACGCCCGATTTGATCTAGGGCGATGGCAAATCGGCCCACTGGGCCCCGAATTTCCGAGTTCTGCAGCCATGAATATTTTCACCGACTTTTCCGGCCGGATTAAAAAGATCGTTGAAGCTTTTGATTTGAAGGACGCTACCGGCGCGCCTGTCGATTCAAGTCGCGTTGTGGTGGAGCCGCCGCGTGACGCCTCGCATGGCGATCTGGCCACCAATGCAGCAATGGTGCTCGCCAAGCCGGCCGGTCAAAATCCGCGCGCGCTGGGCGAACGGATTGCGGAAGCGCTGGCGCAGGACCCGGATATTGAACGCGCTGAAGTCGCGGGTCCGGGTTTTGTCAATCTGAAGCTGCGCGACGCTTATTGGCAAAAACTGCTGGCCGAGGCGCTTGGCGCCGGGGGAGATTTTGGCCGCTCCGATGTCGGCAACGGCGTCACCATCAATGTCGAATATGTCTCTGCCAACCCGACAGGACCGATGCATGTCGGACATTGCCGGGGGGCGGTCGTGGGCGATGCGCTGGCCAATATTCTCAGCTTCGCCGGCTATGATGTGACCAAGGAATATTACATCAACGACGCCGGCGTTCAGATCGACGTCGTCGCGCGTTCGGTGATGCTGCGTTATCGCGAGGCGCTGGGCGACCAGATCGGGGCTATTCCGGAAGGTCTTTATCCTGGCGACTACCTCGTTCCGGTCGGTCAGGCGCTGGCCGCTGAGTTTGGCCGCTCCCTGCTGCAAATGCCCGAAGACAAAGCGCTTTCGATCATCAAGGAGCGTACTATCGACGCCATGATGGCGATCATCCGGGATGATCTTGCGGCGATCAATGTGCGCCATGAAGTGTTCTTTTCCGAACGCAGCCTTCATGCTGACAATGCACGCAAGATCCGGTCCGCGATCAATGACCTGACCATGGCCGGACATATCTACAAAGGCACGCTGCCGCCGCCGAAGGGGCAGAAGCCGGAGGAATGGGAAGACCGCGAACAGACCTTGTTCAGGTCAACCGCTGTTGGCGACGACATGGACCGGCCGCTGGTCAAGTCGGACGGGACCTATACCTATTTCGCCGCCGACGTGGCCTATCTGCGCGACAAGATTGCGCGCGGCTTTTACGAGACGATCTTTGTGCTGGGCGCGGACCATGGCGGCTATGTCAAGCGGCTTCAGGCTTTGGCGAAAGCGCTGTCGGGCGGGGCGTTGCGGCTCGATGTGCTGTTGGTCAACCTCGTGAAGCTGACCCGCGATGGCGAACCTGTGCGCATGTCCAAGCGTGCGGGCGAGTTCATCACGCTGCGCGAAGTGGTTGATGAGGTGGGCGCCGATCCGATCCGCTTTATGATGCTCTACCGCAAGAGCGATGCGCCACTGGATTTCGACTTCGCCAAGGTGACAGAGCAGTCGAAGGACAATCCTGTCTTTTATGTTCAGTACGCGTCGGCGCGCTGCCATTCTGTGTTTCGGCAAGCGACGGAGCAGCTTGGCGAACTCGACGTCAGCCGCGAGAACCTCGCCAAAGGGGTAGCGCTTCTGAACGATGAGGGCGAGGTCGCACTGATCAAGAAGCTGGCTGAATATCCGCGTTTGCTGGAGGCCGCAGCCCAGTCGCACGAGCCGCATCGGCTGGCTTTTTACCTGTTTGAACTGGCCAGTTCTTTCCACGCACAGTGGAATCGAGGCAATGAGAATGTGGAATTACGGTTTGTTAAGCCTAACGACACATTATTGACTCTTGCCAGGCTGGGTCTGGTGCAGGCCGTCTGCGATGTAATCACATCGGGTCTGGGGCTGATCGGAGCGAGTTCGCCCACCGAGATGCGCTAGGTCAAGCCGGTACCTGTCACCTTTTACCCACATTACGCTGGTAGCCCCGAACCCGCCTGCGCCCCGGCGCGGGCACGAGTGTGAGATGAGTAATGGCAGACAAGACCCAGCCCGGTGCGCCGCTACAGCCGCTACCTTCCGTCACGTCGGACCTTGATCCCTTTGCCGAACTTGCACAGATCATGGGATTTGATCCGCGCGAGCCCGTGCGGGCCGCCGAATCGCCGTTTGGCAGCAAGGCAGCGCCGGTAGCAGCCGACGACTTTGCCGCGCAGGATGATCTGTCAGTGGATCTCGAGCGCGAACTGATGGGCGGCATGGACGAGCAGGTGGAAAGCGTCAACGAAGCGGCTGCCGAGATGGACGCTATCGAGGCGGATATCTCTCAATCGGTTGATACTTTTCTCTTTGAAGGGCAAGCAGACGAGGCGTCGCCCGCCGTTGAAGCGGACGATGATGGGTTCGACGATGGATTCGACAGTGCGTTCGCCGAACTGGACGAAATCGGAGCCGCGCCAGTCGCAGCAGCGCAAGCTCCTGGCGAAGCCGACGATGCGGAATTCGCCGATATCGACATGGATTTCACGGCCGTGCTTTCGCATGGCGAGGAGTTCTCAGCCGAGTTGCCCGCCGCCGGGGAGATTGCTTCGCCGGTCGCAACTTCCGGCGAAGCAGACCAACTCGAGGCCGAATATAATGCGCTGCTGGGCAACCAGGGGGACAGATCTGCGCCAAGCCATGCGCAAAGTGGCGCGGCGGCAATCGTGGCCGGCGCCTGGGGGCGGCGCGAAACCATTGCGCCTGAACCACTTGAAGCCGAGGCCAGCGACGACCTGGACCAGGCTTTTGCTGAAACCGCAGAGAGCCAGGATGATGTAGTCGCTTCACTCGACAATGAGTTGGCGGCCGGAACCGAAGAATTTGTTGACGCCGCCAGTCTGGCGGCGGTCGAGACGCCGGCCGCTATGGCGGAACCGGCTCCCAGTAATCGCGCGGCCGCAGTCGCCGCACAAGATGATCCATTCGCAGCGTTGGTAGCCATGGCAAACAGATATCAGAATCCGGAATCCCAGTTTGATTGGAGCGCAAGGCCAGTTGCGGCAGAGCCGGCCCGGCCACAAACGCAGGCCTACCACGCGGAGGCATATCAGCCTGGCCGAGCCACCCGGCATCCCGCCGCGCCCGAAATCGAAACGGTCGAACTGCCTGACGGCATCCACGCGATCTCCGACGATCTCGACCTGCCGGATGTCGGCTATGAAGACCCGAAGTCGATCGGGACGATTCAGGATCTGGACGCAGAGTTTGAGAGTTTGCTGAACTCGATGAACCCGACCGAACCGGCCCGGTCCGCATCGGCGCATATGCCGCAGGCGACGCACCCGGATTATCTGGAAACACCGGTGTATCGGGCTCAGCCGCAGCAGGCTCCTGTGCGGCCGGCGACCACCGGCGGCAATGACTTTGGTGCACTGGACGACGATCTTGACGCTGCATTCGACGGTTACCAGGCAAACGATGGCGCATATGCCGATGAAGAAGAATTCGCCTATGCCGATGATGACATGGTCGAACCAGTCGATCATGGGTCGCGACAGGAGCCGCGGCCTCGCCGCGGTCTGTTTCTGGCGGCTGTGGTCGGCGGTCTGGCGCTGATAGGCGGCATTGGCGTTGTCGCCATGTCCTATGGAGGTATCTCGACGGGCGAGCCGGCGCTGATCAAGGCCGACGCCAGCCCGGTCAAGATTCGCCCTGAAAATCCAGGCGGCACAACTGTGCCGCACCAGGACAATTCGGTTTACAACGCCGTATCAAGGACTGCGGAAGCAAAGCCTCCGAGGCAGGTGCGGCTGGTTTCTGAAGTCGAAGAGCCGATGCAGATACCGCTGCCGAACGACGCCGAGATTGTCGATGAAGCAATGGCCAAGGGCGAAGACCGGATCAAGCCGACTGATGTCGCCGCAAACGATCAGCCTGCTGAAATGATCGCTGTTTCGCCACGCAAGGTTCGCACCATGATTGTCAGGCCGGATGGCACGCTGGCTCCGCGTGAAGAGCCAGTCGCCGCCGCGCCAGCCCGGCTCGAAGAAGTCGCGGCTGTCGAACAGGAACCGGAGCAGATTACTACCGGCGCTACGACTCCTGTCGCGGCGGCGCCTGAAAAGGCGGTTGCTGCACCAGGTGGCTGGGCCGTGCAGGTTGCCTCACAGCCAAGCGAGGACAGCGCCAACAAGTCGCTGAAGAACATCTCGCGCAAATATGCCAGCGTTATCGGCGACCGCGGCGCCAACATCGTGAAAGCCGATGTTGCGGGCAAGGGCACCTATTGGCGCGTGCGCATTGCCGCCAGCTCGCGTGAAGACGCCATCGGGCTTTGCGGCAAGATGAAATCGGCAGGCGGCTCCTGTTTCGTCACAAAATAGGTCTGATCCTTCAAGTCATGCCAGACGGCGTCCTTCGGGGCGCCGTTTTGCTTTTGGATATCGCCGGGGACAAACAGCGAACTGGGTGCGGAGGCACTCAATTGCTCCTATTGTCCGGGCGATGAGCGAATCAAAAGCGATGATCCTGGGCTGCGCCGACAAGGCGTTGAGCGCCGACGAGATTGCCTTCTATAGGGCTGAGCGGCCATGGGGCTTCATTCTTTTCGCCCGCAATATAGGTGATCCCAATCAAGTTCGGGATTTGGTGGCTTCGATGCGAGACAGCGTCGGCCGTCGCGATGCTCCTGTGTTCATCGACCAGGAAGGGGGCAGGGTACAGCGGCTGCGTCCGCCCATTGCGCCAAATTACCCGGCTGGCGGCGCACTGGGCGCGCTCTATCGCACTGACCGGGACATCGGGGTGCGCGCCGCCTGGCTGCTGTCGCGGCTTCACGCTTTTGATTTGGCGAGGCTCGGGATTACTGCGGACTGCCTGCCGGTGCTTGACATTCCTGTTGCGGGCTCAAGCGATGTGATCGGGGCGAGAGCTTACGGGGCGGACGCCGACACAGTGGCGGAAATGGGTCATGCCGCCGCCACTGGGCTGATGGCGGGCGGTGTGCTGCCCGTGATGAAGCATATCCCTGGCCACGGACGCGCTCTGGTGGACACACATTTTGAGCTGCCGGTGGTCGATACGCCGCTGGACCAGCTTGAAGCGCAGGATTTTGCCCCGTTCAAGGCGATGAATTATCTGCCAATGGCGATGACTGCGCACGTGATCTATAGCGCAATCGATCCCGCTGCGCCTGCAACGACCTCTGCAAAGGTCATCCAACGGGCTATCCGAGAGGCGATTGGCTTCGACGGCTTGTTGATGAGCGATGATACGTCGATGAAGGCGCTCAAAGGCGATTTTCGAGACAAGGCCGAGAGCATTCTGGGCGCCGGCTGCGATATGGTTCTGCACTGCAACGGCGTGATGGAGGAAATGGTGGGCATTGCGTCAGGGACCGGCCCGCTGACCGGCACGGGGCTGGGGCGGGCAAATCGGGCGCTCGCTTATATCAAGGTGATCGACGATGCGGATGAGGCCGATATTCGTTCGGAATTCGCGCAGTATTTTGATGCGGTAGCCTAGTCATGGCGGACAAGAAGCAGTCAGGCGATGCTGCGCCTCTTGAAGTACTCTGGGACGAAGACGCGGAGGAACGTAGTTCAAGCGAACCGGCGCTGAATGTCGATGTGGCGGGTTTTGAGGGACCGCTTGACCTGTTGCTGCATCTTGCGCGCAACCAGAAGGTGGATCTGTCGCGGATCTCGGTTTTGGCGTTGGCCGAGCAATATCTGGTGTTTATCGAGAAGGTGCGAGCGCTGCGGCTCGAACTCGCTGCCGACTACCTTGTAATGGCAGCATGGCTGGCGTTCTTGAAGTCAAAGCTGCTGATCCCCAAACAGGCCGGGCCAGATGGCCAGACAGGCGAGGAAATGGCGGAAATACTGCAGTTCAGGCTGCGGCGTCTGGAAGCAATGCGCGATGCGGCGACCCGTCTGGTCAATCGAAACCGGCTCGGCCGCGACGTGTTTGCGCGCGGTATGCCCGAAGCGGTGATTGTTGAGAAAAAGAACACCTATACCGCTTCTCTCTATGACCTTTTGAGCGCCTATGCCGCGCAGCGCCAACGAAACGCCATAACCAATGTGACCATCGAAAAGCGGCTCGTATGGTCGTTGAAGGATGCACGCGATATCCTGGCGCGCATGCTGGGCGATCTGCCTGACTGGACCGCGCTCGACCAATTTCTGTTTGAGTATCTGGCGGCTCCCAAGGAGCGCATTACAGCGCTAGCGAGCAGCTTTGCCGTCAGCCTCGAGCTTGCGCGGGAAGGTCGGATCGAGTTGAAGCAGATGGAGCCGTTTGCGCCGATCTACATGCGCGGCAAGACGCATGAAATTCCGGCGGTGAATGGGGGCGCAAAATGATCGACCGGGCAGGCGCCGCCTTGAAACCCGTCCAGATCGAGGACGACATGGAAGATAGACCCGACAGGCCGGAAAACCCGACCGAAAGGCTGGTGCTTGCGGAAACCGCGCGCATGGCCGAGGCCATTGTCTTCGCCAGTTCTGCGCCCGTTTCAGATCAAGCGCTGAAGGAACGCCTGCCAGACGGCAGCAATATCCAGGCGGCCATGCTCTACCTGCAGACTGTCTACGCAAACCGCGGCATCAATCTGGTTCGAATCGGCGATGGCTGGGCTTTTCGCACGGCAGGCGATCTTTCTTTTCTGATGAGCCGCGAAAGCGTGCAACAAAAGAAGCTGTCACGCGCCGCGCTGGAAGTTCTCGCTATCATTGCGTATCACCAGCCAGTCTCGCGAGCCGACATAGAAGAGATTCGGGGCGTAGAAACATCGAAGGGGACGCTGGATACGCTGCTGGAAGCCGAATGGGTGCGTATGCGCGGCCGCCGACGCACGCCAGGACGGCCGGTAACCTACGGCACAACCGACGCATTTCTTGACCATTTCCAGCTCGAATCAATCCGAGACCTTCCCGGCATCGAAGAATTGAAGGGCGCGGGTCTACTTTCATCCCGCATGCCAAGCAATTTTTCGGTGCCCATGCCTCCGGTAGATAGCGACGAGTTGACCGAGGACGAAGATCCGCTGACGGATATCGATCTTGAGGAACTCGGCTTGTTGACACCGCGCGCTAGCGATGATTGACGCTGTGGCGTGAGCCAAAACAAGTCAATGACACTCAACAATTCGACGCCGGCGCGATCATCGGTCGGGGTATCTTTCGCCGCGCGGCTGGCGTTCGAGGATATAAAACATAGATTCCCCGGCGGTGTAGAAACGCTGCGCGGCGTGTCGCTGGCGGCGGAGCCAGGCGAGGTTCTATGCCTGCTGGGGCCTTCCGGGTCGGGCAAGACAACGCTTTTGAGGATAGCCGCCGGTATTGAACCGCAGTCAAGCGGGCGCGTACTTCTCAATGACCGCGAGATTGCCGGCCCAAATGTGTTTCTTGCTCCGGAAGAACGCTCGATCGGGCTCGTGTTCCAGGATTTTGCCCTGTTTCCGCATCTGTCGATTCTGGAGAATGTGCGGTTTGGCCTGACCAAGCTGTCGAAAGAAGACGGCCGCAGGGAAGCGATGACGGCGCTGTCGCGCGTCGGACTGGAACGTTATGCAGATTCTTATCCGCATGTTTTGTCTGGTGGCGAACAGCAGCGCGTTGCGCTGGCGAGAGCGCTCGCTCCGCGCCCGACTGTGCTTTTGCTGGACGAACCGTTCTCGGGCCTCGACTCGCGGCTGAAGGACACTGTGCGCGCCGAAACCTTGCAGATATTGCGCCAGAGCAAAGCGACCGCCATTGTTGTCACCCATGACGCCGAAGAGGCGATGCGATTGGGTGACCGGATCGCTTTGCTGAAGAGCGGACGACTGGTTCAGTCCGGACGCGCCGAAGAACTTTATCTGAACCCGGTAAGTCTTTTTGCAGCAGGCTTTTTTTCGGAGTTGAATGTATTCGATGCGCACGTTTTCGATGGTAGGGCGGACACACCTGTCGGGCGAGTTGACGCGCCAGGTCTTGCGAACGGCTCAGCTGTGACGGTTGCCGTGCGCATGTCCGGGTTCGAGGCAAGCCCAACTGCAGGGGAAATTCAGGCGCGGGTGCTTTCGCGTCACTATCTGGGTGTTGTCGAGCTGTTTGATCTGGCGATATCCGGGGTTGAGACGCCAGTGCGCGCGCGCATTCGCTGCGGTCTCATCCCGACCGGACTGCGTGATATTTGGATCACATTACGGCGTTCGGACGTACTAGTATTTGAAACCGAGCGCGAAAGCGCATAGATCAACGCCGAACACTCATTAAAGAGAGACAACAAATGGGTTCGTTTTCAATCTGGCACTGGCTGATCGTCCTGGTGGTCGTGTTGCTGCTTTTTGGCCGCGGCAAGATTCCAGAGCTGATGGGCGACATGGCCAAAGGCATCAAGAGCTTTAAGAAGGGTATGTCGGAGGACGATGAAACTGCAGCGACCGATGACGGGCGCACGGTTGAGCATCGCGCCGACGAAACGGTGACTGCGGCCAAAAAGCCGACCGCCAAGGCCAGCAAAGGCTGAGCGTGCTCCGCTGATCGGAGAAACGATTCGTGTTCGATATTGGCTGGACAGAGATGCTGGTCATCGCGGTCGTCATGATTGTGGTGGTCGGCCCCAAGGATTTGCCGCGCATGCTGCGCACCACCGGGCGATCAGTGTCAAAGCTGCGCTCGATGGCCGGAGATTTTCAACGACAGTTCAATGAAGCTCTCAAAGAGGCTGAACTGGACGACGTCAAGAAGTCGGTTGACGAACTGCGCGGTCTCAATCCGACAACCCAGATCCGTAAGGCGGTCAACCCGTTTGAAAAGGCCGCCGCCGATGTGCGCGCTGGTCTGGAGAGCCTGAAACAGCCAGCGCCGCCAAAACCGGCGGCTGCGGAGACACATCCGGCCGAACCATTGAAGGCCGGCGCAACGGCCATGCCTGAAAGCCTTACGGCTGCCGGGCCGGACAAAATGCCCGAGCCGGTGAAGGTGGACGCGGCGATCCCTCTGGCATCTGCTGCGGCGGAAAAACCGGTTGTGGCGGCCAAACCGGCCAAGGCGCCCAGAAAAAGAGCTTCTGAACAGGCTGCGTCAGCAAAGGCAGCACCGGCGAAAGCTGCCGTTGCGAAACCTGCAGCGGTGAAACCTTCCAAACCCCGTAAGAGCGCGGAGAAGACCGCGTGAGCGCGACCGAAGATCAGGACGAGGTAGACAAGTCATCAGCGCCGCTGATTGAGCACCTGATTGAGCTGCGGACGCGGCTTATCTGGTCGATCGCCGGGTTCTTTGTTGCATTTCTGGTGTGCTTTTTCTTTGCCAAGCCGCTGTTCAATATGCTGGTCGTTCCATTCAAATGGGCGGTGGCGTGGGCTGGAATGAACGACCAGAAGGTGGAGTTGATCTATACGGCGCCGCAGGAATTCTTTTTCACACAGATCAAACTTGCGGCGTTTGGCGGCATGGTGATTGCCTTCCCGGTAATCGCCACCCAGGTTTACAAGTTCATTGCGCCTGGCCTCTACAAGAACGAGCGCGCCGCCTTTTTGCCATTCCTGATCGCATCGCCGTTGCTCTTTTTGACCGGTGCGGCGCTTGTCTATTTTTTCTTCACCCCGATGGTGATGTGGTTCTTCCTGGCCATGCAGCAGTCCGGCGGTGACGGCGAGGTGCAGATTTCGCTCCTGCCCAAGGTTTCGGAATATCTGTCGCTGATCATGACGCTGATTTTTTCCTTCGGCCTGGTGTTCCAGTTGCCGGTGGTGACGACGCTGATGGCGCGTGTGGGGCTTTTGTCGTCTCAGAGTCTCAAGGACAAACGCAAATGGGCGATCGTCATCGCCTTTGTTGTGGCTGCCGTTCTCACCCCGCCCGATCCGGTCAGCCAGATCGGCCTCGCGCTGCCAACGATCCTGCTTTACGAGATATCGATCATTTGCGCCCGTTGGGTCGAGCAAGGCCGTGAGAAGGAAAAGGCTGCGAAGGACGCCGCAGAAGCCGACGGCGCATCATCGCCGCCGGCGACAACCGACGCAAGCGGCTAGCCCGGGCTGGGCTTGAGATATTGCCAGACGCCGCGCGGCGGTTTACCTCGCGGTCGAGACGCGGCTGGGCGGGCGTTCCGCTCCTGAGACCGGAAGATTTATATGCACGACATCAAATGGATTCGGGAAAAGCCGGCTGAACTGGTTGATGCGCTGATCCGGCGCAATGTGCCCAAGGCCGAAGCGCAGGAAACGGTAGACGCCGTCTTGCGGCTTGACGAACAGCGCCGGACGCATCTGGGAGAACTGCAGGCGCGCCAGGAGCGGCGCAACGCAGCCTCCAAGGAAATCGGCAATGCGATGCGGGCCGGCGATATGGCGAAGGCCGAGACCCTCAAGGCCGAGGTCAACGAGATCAAGACGTTTCTCGGCGGCGCGGAAGCACGTGAACGCGAGATCGACGCCAAAATGGAAACCGCTCTGGCGGTGATCCCCAATACGCCGCTGCCTGATGTACCCGTTGGCAAGGATGAGCGTCACAATGTCGAGATTCGCAGGGTAGGAGAACTCCGTCCACCCGCAAGCTGGATGAAAGAGCATTTCGAGATAGGCGAAGCGCTCGGGATGATGGATTTCGAACGCGCGGCCAAACTGTCTGGCGCACGATTTACAGTGCTGAAGGGCGGGCTGGCGCGGCTCGAACGCGCGCTCGGCCAGTTTATGCTTGACCTGCATACTAATGAACATGGCTACACTGAAGTGCAGCCGCCACTGATGGTGCGAGATGCAGCTCTGTTTGGCACCAACCAGCTACCCAAGTTCGAGGAGGACCTGTTTTTCACCCCGCATGGGGAGTCAAGGCTGGCCCTGATCCCGACTTCTGAAGTGCCGCTGACCAATCTGGTGCGCGAAGAAATCACCCCGGCCGAAAAGCTGCCGCTTCGCTTCACTGCGCTGACGCCGTGTTTCCGTTCCGAGGCAGGCTCGGCCGGTCGAGACACGCGCGGCATGCTGCGCCAGCACCAGTTTTACAAGGTCGAGATGGTCTCGATCACAGATGCTGATGCGTCGCTTGACGAGCATGAACGCATGACCGCCTGCGCGGAGGAAGTTCTGAAACGTTTGGGCCTGCCCTTCCGCACGGTGGTGCTTTGCACCGGCGACATGGGGTTCGGCGCGCGCAAGACGCACGACATCGAGGTCTGGCTGCCCGGCCAGAAAGCGTTTCGCGAAATCTCGTCCTGTTCGGTCTGCGGCGATTTCCAGGCGCGCCGCATGGACGCGCGCTATCGCGCAGCCGGGGACAAGCAGACCAGGTTTGTCCACACGCTGAATGGTTCGGGCGTTGCAGTTGGCCGGGCGCTGATCGCGGTTGTCGAAAATTACCAGAATGAGGACGGTTCCGTGACGGTTCCGGAGGTTCTGCGGCCCTATATGGGCGGTCTGGAACGGATCGAGAAAGTTTGAGCATGCGCATTCTTTTGACGAATGATGACGGCGTAAACGCTGATGGACTGATCGCGCTGGAGCGTATCGCACGCACGCTGAGCGACGATGTCTGGATTGTCGCGCCAGAATTCGACCAGTCGGGTTTTGCGCATTCGCTGTCGATTTCCGAACCGCTGCGGCTGCGCAAGGTTGGCGAGAAGCACTTTGCGGTGCGCGGCACACCGACTGATTGCGTCATCATGGGCGTGCGCAAGGTCTTACCCGAGCCGCCGGACCTGATTCTGTCCGGCATCAACTCTGGCGCAAACCTCGCCGATGACGTGACCTATTCCGGCACGGTGGCTGGCGCCATGGAAGGCGCGATGTTGGGCATCCGCTCTATCGCGCTCAGCCAAGCCTATTGGCACGATAAAGAAGAGCGCGTCGTTCCCTATGAGACGACGGAGGCCCATGCTCCGGCGATTCTCGACAAACTGATTGCGACGCAATTGCCGCCCGGCGTGCTGGTCAATGTCAATTTCCCGAATTGCAAGCCGGACGAGGTCGAGGGCGTCCAGGTGACCACGCAGGGTAAGCTGGTGCATGGCATGTGGATCGATGAGCGCCGCGACGGGCGTGGATTGCCATACTACTGGCTGCGTTTCGGGCGCGAGCCTGCAGAACTGGTCGAAGGAACGGACCTTCATGCTATCCGCAACCGCTACATCTCGGTGACGCCGCTGCAACTCGACCTGACCGCCCATAAGGCCCGTGCAGCTCTGTCGGAGGCGCTTGCATGAACACGCCGACCGGCAATGGCGCGGACCGCGCCGGTCTTGCCGCTTTATTGGCGCGCCTCAAGGGGCAGGGCGTTGATTCGCCAGAACTGGTGCAGGCGCTGCAACAGACGCCGCGCCGCGGTTTTGTGCCGAGCCAATGGCAGGACGCCACCTGGACGCGTGGTTCGATACCGATCGGTTGTGGGGAGATGTTGGAAGGCGTCGATCTGCAGGCCCGTGTACTGAGCGCGCTCCAGCTTGAGCCTGGACATCGGGTGCTCGAAGTGGGAACCGGCAGTGGATACACTGCGGCGCTCCTGTCACGGTTGACGGCGCGCGTGCTGACCGTTGAACGGTTCAGGTCTCTGGCCGACGAGGCGCGCAAGCGGTTTGCCGCGCTTGGCATCACCAATGTGACGGTCAAGCATTTCGATGCCTCAAACGGTTCGCCGCAGGAGTCGCCATTCGACCGGATTGTCGTTTGGGCGGCCTTTGAAAGCCTGCCGCGCAGCTTTGCCGACCAGTTGGCGACCAATGGCGTGATGGTTGCGCCGATCGGCCCTGGAGATGGACAGCAGGACCTGGCCAAGCTGACGAAGGTCGGCAGCCGTTTCGATCGCGAAGACCTCGAGCGGGTGCGCTTCCAGCCAATCGCCAAAAGCATTGCAGCAGCTCTTTAGCGTCGGTCTGTACGGGTAAATCCCCACGTTTTGTTGCGAAGACGCTGAAAGGTTTAACGACTTAACCAGCCGGTAACATTAACCCGCTTTAATCCGACGCGTCGTGTCTGGTGTTCGGGTATTGTCTATGTGTCGTCTTTCCGTCCGTTCTAAGCACAACCTGTTTTCAGGTGTGGCGCTCGCCCTGTTGGGGGGACTGACGGCTGGCTGCAGCTCGGATATGAGCCGCTTCACCACAGATGATTTCACCACAGCGTCAATCCGCTCGCCGAACCAGCAAGCCGTGATCGCCCGCAACACCGCGCCAGCGCAGGTTGCTGTCGATACCGGCTACGAACCGCCAGTCACCGGGTCAACGAGCAGCGTTTCGCGCAGCTCTCTGCCACCACCCGCCGCCTCAGCGCCGGTCAGTTCCGCGCCTGTTCGCACCGCATCGCTTGAACCGAAACCGCTCGCTGCGCCGAAGCCTGTGCGACAGGCTGAACCCGCGATTGATCCGATGAGCCGCGCCGTTGAACGCAGCGCTGAACCCGCGCCGCCTGCGCCCGCGCCGCGCGTGGCTTCCTCAGACCCTGCCGGCTGGTCGTCTGTGGGCGGCTCCCAGATAACCGCCAAGGAAGGCGAAACAGTATACAACCTGTCGCGGCGTTACGGCGTTCCGGCCGACGTGTTGATGAAGGTCAACGGCATTGATTCTTCCGGTGGGCTGAAGGCCGGCCAGAAGGTGATTATCCCGACATATGTGTATTCGGACCGCGCACCGGTCTCGGCACCTGACAGCAATCCGAAGGTCGCCGCGTCAAAATCCTCACGTGGGCTCAAGCAGGCGGATGCGCCGCTGACTGACGGCCAGAAACTGGCGAGCGCTCCAAGTTCTGTTCGTCAGCCGTCAGCAGTTCCATCCAAGGGCGGCTATACAGTCGTTTCCGGCGACACGCTGAGTGGCGTGGCGCGGCGCAACGGTGTCAGCGTCAAGGCGCTACGAAGCGCCAATGGACTGGATGAAGGCGCGCCTATCAAGATCGGCCAGACGCTGCTGATCCCGCCGGGCGGGGAAGCGGTCGCCGCCGCCAGGCCTTCGCCGAAGCCGGTCAACAAAATCGACCCGGTGCAAACCGCATCAACGCCTGCGCCGAAAAAGCAGAACCTGGCCGCTGCAAGCACCAAGGCTGAGCCTGCTGCCTATACGCCGCCCGCTTCATCCAAAGCGATCGCTGCGGTCGAAAAAGAGAGCAAGGAAGCTGCTCCCAATTCGACCGGCATTGACCGGATGCGCTGGCCGGTGACGGGCCGCGTCGCCAAGTCAAGAGATGGAATTGACATTCAGGTTCCAACAGGCACGCCGGTCAAGGCTGCCGAGAACGGCGTTGTGATCTATGCTGGGGACGGTCTCAAGGATTTCGGCAATACCGTTCTGGTGCGTCACGACAACGGGCTGGTCACGGTGTATGGCCACGCCGACCAACTGATGGTCAAACGCGGCCAGAAGGTGAAGCGCGGCGAAGAGATCGCCACTGCCGGCATGAGTGGCGCAGCACAAACCCCCAAACTTCACTTTGAAGTGCGCAAGAATTCAGCGCCGGTCGACCCGTCAACCTACCTCGAATAGCAGTTCAACGGCTGACTCCAGCCACCGGAAGCGCCCGTCTCCTGCCGGGCGCTTTCGGCCTTCAAGCGACATGTCATACGCACGTCGCTTGCGCGTTCAATCCTTCAGCGGTTGCCGGAGCCTTCCGGCCAGGTCCTGGACAAATTGCCAGGCAACGCGGCCTGACCGGCCGCCGCGAGTCGTCGACCATTCCAGCGCGTCAGTGCGCAACTGGTCGGGATCAATCATCAGGCCATGATAACGGACGTATCCATTGATCATGTCGAGATATTCGTCCTGACTGCATTTATGGAAGCCAAGCCACAGACCAAAACGATCAGACAGCGAGACCTTTTCCTCGACCGCTTCTGACGGATTGATTGCGGTCGAGCGCTCGTTCTCGATCATATCGCGCGGCAAAAGATGCCGGCGGTTGGACGTGGCGTAAAATATCACATTGGCCGGCCGGCCCTCAACGCCGCCTTCCAGTGCGGCTTTTAGTGATTTGTAGGACGTGTCGTCGTGATCGAAGGACAGGTCGTCGCAAAACAGGATGAAATGAAACGGCGCTTTCTTCAGGATTGTCATCAGGCGGGGCAGGGTGTCGATATCTTCGCGGTGGATTTCGACGAGCTTCAGCGGCGTTTCTGTTTCAGGCCGGGCGTTGATTGCGGCATGCACCGCCTTTACGAGCGACGACTTTCCCATACCGCGCGCGCCCCACAAAAGCACATTATTGGCCGGCAGCCCGGTCGAGAACCGCTCTGTGTTGTCGAACAGAATGTCGCGGACGCGGTCAACGCTTCGGATCAGGCCGATGTCGACGCGGTTGACCCGCTGCACAGATTCGAGCCGGCCTGACTCAGCTTCCCAGACAAAACAATCTGCGGCCGAAAGGTCCACAGGCGCAACGCGCGGCGGTCCGAGACGGTCGAGGCTTTCGATCAGGCGATCGAGCTTGTCGTTGAGGGTCTGGATCGGATCTGGGGTCATGGGCGCAAGTTGAATGTCGGCAAAGTGAAGGGAGTCGGGCTCTAACACGGTGGTACCGCGCCGAAAAGCGCCTGAAAGGGTCGGCTTTGCAGTTGCATTGGGTGCGTCACCGACTATATTCCGCGCAATTTTCCGGCCCTGCGCCGCTTCTTATCCTGGAGACGTGAATGTTCGTTACACCCGCTTATGCGCAGGCGACCGGGGCTGGTCCTGATGTTTTCATCAGCATTATTCCTTTCGTCCTGATTTTCGTGATTATGTATTTCATGATCATTCGACCGCAACGGGCCCAGCTCAAGCGTCGCGGTGAAATGCTGGCGGCGATACGGCGCGGCGATACGGTCGTCACCGGCGGCGGCCTTGTCGGCAAGGTCACCAAGGTCAACGATGACGATATCGAAGTCGATCTTGGCAACAATGTGAAGGTTACTGCCGTACGCGGCACCATTGCGGATGTGCGGGTCAAGGGCGAACCGGTCGCCAACCAGAACGTCAAGAAATAACCGTATTCCCGGCAGAACCGGCCTCCCAAACGGGGTGGCGCAAACGGAACGGTCAGGGCAGGACCCTATATGCTATATTTTTCACGCTGGAAGACCATCGGCATCTGGGCGGTCGTGCTGCTCGGCATTCTGTTCGCGCTTCCGAACCTGATGCCGCAGTCGTTTCGCGACTCGCTTCCCAGCTACGTCCCCAAGACCCCCATGACGCTCGGGCTCGACCTGCAGGGCGGCTCGCACATCTTGATGGCGATTGATCAGAACGATCTGATCAATGACCGGATGCAGGCAACGCGCGACGATATCCGTACTCTGCTGCGCAACGCCAAGATTGCCTATACCGGGCTGACTGGCTCGGGACGGACTGTCCAGGTCCGCATTAGCGAAGCCAATGAGGTCGAAAAGGCCAAAGAGGCGCTGGCGTCTCTGGTCGCGCCGATCGCTTCAGGCTTCCTGACCGGCGGTTCAGTCGTTGAACTGGAGCTGGCAGAACCCGAGCCTGGCCTGCTGCGTTATACAATGACAGACGCGGGGTTGACCTATCGCACCTCCAACGCGGTTACGCAGTCAATCGAGGTCATCAGCCGTCGCGTCAATGAGCTCGGTACGACAGAACCGAACATCCAGCGCCAGGGAGCGGATCGTATTCTTGTCCAGGTGCCCGGTCTGCAGGACCCGCAACGGCTGAAGGAACTGCTTGGTCAGACGGCCAAGCTGACATTCCAGATGGTCGATTTGTCGATGTCGGCCCAGGATGCGTTGAACGGCCGTCCGCCGGCCGGCTCAACGATAATGTATTCGACCGACGATCCGCCGGTGCCATATGTTATCGAAAGCCGCGTCATCGTTTCGGGCGAAAACCTGGTCGATGCGCAGGCGACTTTCGACCAGCGCACCAGCGAGCCTGTCGTTTCGTTCCGGTTTGACGCAAAGGGCGCGGCGCGCTTTGGTCAGGCGACCCAACAGAACGTCGGCCGGCCGTTCGCCATCATTCTGGACAATGAAGTGATCTCGGCTCCTCGCATCAATGAGCCGATTCTTGGCGGCACCGGCCAGATTTCGGGCAACTTCACGTCCGAAAGCGCCAATGATCTCGCTGTGTTGCTGCGCGCAGGTGCTCTGCCTGCGGATCTGACGATTGTCGAAGAACGCACGGTTGGTCCCAGCCTTGGCGCAGACTCTATCGAGGCCGGCAAGGTTGCTTCTATTATCGCGGGCATACTCGTCGTTGCCTTTATGATCGTGGCCTATGGCACGCTGGGTGTGATCGCCAATGTCGCCCTGGCGGCAAACGTGGCGCTAATCATCGGCATCCTTTCGCTTCTGGGCGCCACGCTGACCATGCCTGGCATCGCCGGCATCATCCTGACTGTCGGCATGGCGGTTGACTCCAACGTGATCATCTATGAGCGCGTACGTGAGGAGCGGCGGATGGGACGCTCGCTCGTTCAATCGCTCGATTCCGGTTTCTCTCGGGCGCTGGCGACTATCGTCGACGCCAACTTCACGACTTTCATCGCGGCCGTTATCCTGTTTTATCTCGGGTCTGGCCCGGTTCGCGGATTTGCGGTCACGCTGGCCATCGGCATTATCACGACCGTCTTCACAGCGTTCACGCTGACCCGCTGGCTGGTTGCCGTATGGCTGCGCCGCTCCAAGCCGAAGGAATTGCCGAATGGTTCCGTGCGGCTGATCCCCGACGACACGACGCTGCCCTTCATGTCGTGGCGCAAATACGCCTTCGTGCTGTCGGCTGCGCTGTCTATTGCGGCGACGGTGCTCTTCTTCACTGTCGAAATGAACTATGGCATCGACTTCAGGGGCGGCACCTCGATGGAGGTGCAACACAAAAACGGCCCGGCCGATTCGGCCGATGTGCGCGACAGGTTGAGCGGGCTCAATCTCGGCGACGTGCAGGTGCAAGCGTTTGGCAGCGACCGTGAATTGCTAATACGGGTCGAAGGCCAGCAGATGGGCGACAGCGCTGAGCAAAGCGTGGTCGACAAGGTGCGCGCCGAACTCGAAAATGACTACGACTTCCGTCGCGTGGAATCGGTCGGTCCGACGGTTTCGTCCGAGCTTGCATGGAACGGAACGATTGGCGTTCTGGCCTCGATGCTGGCTATGCTGGTCTATATCTGGTTTCGCTTTGAGTGGCAGTTCGGTCTGGGCGCCATCCTTGCGACTGTGCACGATGTCACCATGATGATCGGCCTCTATGTCGTGACGGGGCTGGAGTTCAACCTGACCAGTATTGCGGCGGTGCTCACAATTGTTGGCTATTCGATCAATGATACGGTCGTCGTCTATGATCGGGTTCGGGAAAACCTGCGCAAGTACAAGCGCATGTCGATTGAGCAATTGCTTGATCTTTCAATGAACCAGACGTTGTCACGCACCATCCTGACCGGTGTGACGACGCTTCTGGCGCTGATTGCGCTGTACATCTGGGGCGGTGAAGTCATTCGTTCCTTCACCTTCGCGATGATCTTCGGCATTCTGGTCGGCACCTATTCGTCGGTGTTCGTCGCCGGTCCTTTGCTGATCCTGTTCAGACTGCGCCCTGATGACGTCGAATCGGACAAGGAAGACAAGACCGGCCTGCCTGTCGACGCCCAGCCGTCGAAGGGTTAGCGCGTGGCTGGCGGGATTGTTGTGCGGGAGGCGCACTTTCCCGGACGTCCGCCGATAGACGCCTATGGCAATGGCGGGTTCCGCTTTGCTGACATGTCGCATCGCGGTTCTATCCTGTGCCTGCCAAGCGGCGTGTATGGCTGGGAGCCCGGTGATCCGGCGGCGCTGGATGACGTCGATTTCCGCCGCTTGTTCGCGGAACCGGATACTGTTCAGATATTGCTGGTTGGCATGGGCAAGGACCTGCGGCCCTTGCCGAAACCGTTGCGTGAGGCGTTTCGCGCGCGCGGCATTTCGGCGGACCCGATGTCGACGGGCGCCGCCGTGCGGACATACAACGTCTTGCTGGCCGAGAATCGCGCTGTCGCAGCGGCGCTGGTGGCAGTTGAGTAAGAGCTGTGGAACACCTGTATGCGGCGCTGCGCCAAGCCGACCATGATCGCTATCTGTCGGTGCTCTATGCCCCGGAGGCCAAACGTTCTGCGCTGACTGCAATATACGGTTTCAACGCTGAAATCGCAGCTGTGCGCGACCGGATTCACGAACCATTGCCCGGCGAGGTGCGGCTGCAATGGTGGCGTGACGTCATCAACGCGGGTGGGCCTGAAGCCGCCGCCGGTCATCCGCTGGCGATGGCGCTGATCGACGCGATCCATACGCACCGCCTGCCGACGTCGGCGTTCGACAACATGATCGAGGCGCGCATTTTCGACCTCTATGACGATCCAATGCCGAGCAGGGATCATCTTGAGGGATATCTGGGCGAAACGGCGTCCGCGCTGATCCAATTGGCGGCGCTCATCCTGGATCAGGAAGCGGCCGCTTCTGCTGCGGAGCTTGCAGGTCATGCGGGATGCGCTCAAGGCATTGCAGGGCTTCTGCGGCTGACGCCGACCCACCGGGCGAGGGGTCAATGCTACGTGCCAGCGGAGGTCCTTGCTGCGGCAGGTGTGAACGCGGACCGCTTTATTGCCGCGTCGGATCCGCCAGCCGATGAGCGGGCTATTGCAGCAATGGTTGCGCTGGGGCGCGAGCACTGGGGCAAATTCCGGGATATGGCCGGTGTAATGCACCCTGCGCTGCGCCCGGCTTTTATCGCCGCCGGGCTTTCGCCCGCCTATCTGGCTGCGGTTGAAAAGATCGGATACGGCGCGACTGTGCGAGTTGCCGACATTTCCGGCTGGCGCCGTCATTGGCTGGTCTACCGGGCAGCGTCTGGCAAATGGGCAGTGTGACCCTGAGACGACGCTAAAACTACGCTGACGGTTGACTCTGGTCCTGACCTCTACTATGTGCCGCTCACATTCCAATCAGCGTTGGACTGGCCGCCTCTCCGGGGCAGGCCGGTTTTTTGATTGGATGGACCCGCAAGGGCCGGCCTCCACCGGACGCGGGGAATGCTAACCCGCTGGCATGCCTGGCATGACCGGCCCACATGGAGATGAAGATGGCCCGTATTGCAGGCGTCAACATACCGACCAACAAGCGCGTCGTAATCGCGCTTCAGTACATTCACGGCATCGGCAAGAAATTCGCCCAGGAAATCGTCGATAAGGTCGGCATTCCAGCCGACCGCCGCGTCAGCCAGCTGACTGACGCCGAGGTCCTGCAGATCCGCGAAGCGATCGACCGTGACTATCAGGTTGAAGGCGATCTGCGCCGCGAAGTGTCGATGAACATCAAGCGGCTGATGGATCTGGGCAGCTACCGCGGCCTGCGTCATCGCCGTTCGTTGCCGGTTCGCGGTCAGCGCACGCATACCAACGCCCGCACCCGCAAGGGCCCTGCAAAGGCCATTGCTGGCAAGAAGAAGTAATTGAGCGAATAGCGAAATAGCCAATAGCGAATAGTTCTGCCCCTATTAGCCATTGGCTGCTCGTCAGTCGCTTCGGTGTAGCCGCTGGAGTTACGGCGGTGTCGAGATCAACTGGAAGGACTTTATATGGCTAAGGAAGCCGGCCGCGTTCGCCGTCGCGAACGCAAGAACATTTCCTCGGGCGTGGCGCATGTCAACTCGAGCTTCAACAACACGATGATCAACATCACCGATGCGCAGGGCAATTCGATTGCCTGGTCGTCGGCCGGCGCACAAGGCTTCAAGGGTTCGCGCAAATCGACCCCTTTTGCTGCCCAGATGGCCGCTGAAGACGTCGCCAAGAAGGCTCAGGAACATGGCATGCGCACCCTAGAAGTCGAGGTATGCGGACCGGGTTCGGGCCGTGAATCGGCGCTGCGCGCCCTTCAGGCTGCCGGTTTCACGATCACCTCGATCCGGGACGTTACGCCAATCCCGCACAATGGCTGCCGCCCGCGCAAGAAGCGCCGCGTCTAGTCCCGATTTTAGATGCCGCGCGAGCTGCGGCCGGGCAGGGGAAGTCCTTGTTATGGCCGCCGCTCCTCCACGGTTTTCCAGGAGGCCCGTCACGATTGGATAGTGCGGGCAAACGGAAGGTAGGAAAATGATCCAGAAGAATTGGCAAGAACTTATCAAGCCGAACAAGATCGACTTTTCGTCGAAGGGAAAGACCCAGACGACGCTGGTCGCCGAGCCGCTTGAGCGCGGTTTTGGCCTGACGCTCGGCAACGCGCTGCGTCGCGTGCTCCTGTCGTCGTTGCGCGGCGCTGCGGTTACCGCAGTGCAGATTGACGGCGTGCTGCACGAATTCTCGTCGATCGGCGGCGTTCGCGAGGACGTCACCGATATCGTGCTCAACATCAAGGAAATCGCCATCAAGATGGAAGGCGATGGTCCAAAGCGCATGGTTGTGCGCAAGCAGGGCCCAGGCGCAGTCAAGGCTGGCGACATCCAGACTGTTGGCGACGTCGAAATCCTTAACCCTGACCACATCATCTGCACCCTCGACGAGGGCGCCGAGATCCGGATGGAATTCACTGTCGATACCGGCAAGGGATACGTGCCGGCTGACCGCAATCGCGCTGAAGATGCGC
>Ga0209573_1001906_pt1 | contig 29163 bp, 4 predicted proteins | sample TNRBio252014_DNA_FD_185870 | JGI IMG/M metagenome (GOLD analysis project Ga0209573, IMG submission 185870) | Wastewater treatment Type I Accumulibacter community from EBPR Bioreactor in Madison, WI, USA - TNR Reactor_6/25/2014_ DNA (SPAdes)... | ecosystem: Engineered > Bioreactor > EBPR >...
GAGACGGACCGCCTCAACACCGTTCGGAAAAAGTCCCCGATCGCTCGACGCGCCCCGGATGGACAGGATCGCGCCGCCTTCGAGCTTGCTCTGGATCGAGGCATCGCTCAGAACAGCCAGCTCGATCAGCATCTCGGGCGTGAGCGGTCCGTCGGAGTACAGGAGGGTGAGAATATCGCGCGGGGTGACTTCCTGACCGCTGCGGACGCGGCCTTCCGGGTCCCGGACGGCAAAGCGGTACTCATTGGAACTCTGAAGCGCGACCAAGGAAGTCGTGTTCGCCGGAAAAAGTTCGCCTCCCAGCGAGATCAGGGCTTGGACCCCCCGCACGTAGTCACCACGGACGAGTTTGCCGTTCACCAAGACTTCCGCCTTCGTCGCCCGAGCTTCATCCGTCGAACGATTGAACCAGCCTCTTGAGAATCCAGCGGGCTTACCGATTACATATTGGTCGCCATTCTTGATCACGATCTCGCCTGCCTTGGCACGCACCAGATCAACATTGCCGACCGCGGCTCCAGCCGCGTCGGTGACGATCAGCTGGGGAACGGTCCCTGCGCCGGCGGATGTCTCGTAGAATTTCCTCGATTGCTGCAAGGACTCCGTGATCCGGCCCAGCGCTTCACGCTCCGACTGAAGGGTCGGGGTAAGTTCCGCCGTCCTCGCTTCGGCCAGCAGACGCTCGCTCTCAGCCACGCGTCGCTGTTCGCTGAGGTTCGCTTCCTGATAGCGCTGGTCAGCGCTCAAATACGCTCTCACCGCGCCATTCACATTTCCGGAACCCAGGGACGCCGACCTCAGGACCGAAAGCCACAGATCGTGTCCCGCGAGCTGCGCGGCGAATCTCAAACGTTCCGCCGGCGAAATGCCTTCGGCAAGACCCTCTCTGAACGCACGCACGAGCGCGTTACGTTCCGCGAATGCCTGTTCCCAGACTTGATCCGTGGCGCCTCCCGCAAGCCGGCCGATCCGATCCAAGATCTCCGCGCGGGCCCTGAGCCCGACCAGCGGCTGAAGTGCCTCAGGCAGAGTGTCCGTGTGGCCGTCGACCGCGATCGGGAACATGTAATTGGCCTGCTCGTCCGCGAGCGTGATCGCGCTGGGACTGACATGCTCACCGGGCTTGCCTGTCTCGGCTCCGGTATAACCGACATCCGCAAAAGCCACGTGGACCAGCGCGTTGACGATCACGGTTGGAGCGGCGGCGCCATCCGCGGCGCCCCTGACCTGGAGGCGGGACGGGTCGATAATGGCCAGAGTTTCTTTGGCGGTCCCGCGGAACTGCTGCGGGGTCATCGCCGCCATATCGGGCATGTGCATCGGCTCGATGTAGCCTCCGCCGGCACCGCCGACCGCTTTGCCATAAAAGACAAAGGGCTTGGCGCCCGGTCTCGACGCGTCGATATGACCTTCCAAGTAGCGGTAAGCCGGGTACTTTTCGCCGATCGAACCGTAAAGCCTCATGTAATAGCCGGCCCCGCGGCTGCCGCCGCGGATAATGTCGAGCCCGGTGTAAAGCAGCTTCATCTCGGCGCCGATGTGGGAGGCCTGGTCTGGATTTTCGGCGGCGTGATCAAAAAGCATTTGATAAAAGATAGGGGCCGTCTGCATTTCGGTCAGGTCGCCGCTGGAGCTCAGTCCTGAGAATTGGGCCACAACCGAGAACGGAACCTCGCCGAGTTTACCGTTCCGCCACTCGTTGATCAGTTTTTTGACCTCGGGGTCGATGACCATTTCCAGGGTTTGGGGATCTTCGCCAAAAACACGATATTGGGGGTCCTCCCCGCGTTTGGCTTCAAGATGTTTGGCAACCTCAGCCAGGCGCACACGTACAGTGAACGGATTGACTTCGCTCGTCTCGGCAGGCCCGTCCGCGTCGACCGCGGCTCCGCTGCGCGCCGGAGCGGCGGCCGGTTCCACAGGCTCGGACACAGGCCCGACAAAGGTCCTGGCCGGGGTCCTGGCGGCGATGATCGCGTCATTGCGCTGCTGCACGGTCGCGACGGCGGCATCAGTCTGCGCGCGCAGAGCGGCGGCGGTGTCGGGATCATAGGCACCGGTCTCAGGAAGTCCGGCAGAGGCCTGAAAAGCGATCAAAGCCGCGCGCGTCTTGGGTCCGTTGTTCTCAACGGCCATATCGCTCTCTGAGAAGTCGCCAAATCCAAGATAGGTCAGCGCCAGCCGGATGTTCGGCATCGCCGAATGCGCCTGACCGCTCGCGATCCTGACGTCGGCGGGCAGATCGAAGACCGGGGTGGCCACAATGAAGGGGCCCTGTTCGGACGTCGACGGTCCGGCGGCGACGGGAGGCACGGATCGCGGATCTTTGAGCACGGCGAGCGTGCGGTTCAGCGCGTCCGCCGTGCGGGCGTCGACCGTTCCGCTGACGGGCAGGCGCTCGGGAGCCGGGGCGGCTGTCGCGGGCGCGACCGCATCGGCTTCCCCAAGAAGCCGGCCGAGGGCCGCCAGCGGGTCCGAGGCTCCGGTCTGCGCGCGGTTGTAGGCTGTTTGAAACTCTCGAACCGAGGTCTCGGTGATCTCGCCGTAGGGCGAATCCGAACGGCTGGTCACCAAGTTCTGTTCGGCATAGAACCCGAGCGAATGAAGAAGGTATTGAAGATTGTAAGTGTTCTCCGAACGCGTCTGCGACGGGGCCGCGGACTGGATCGCCGAGATCGCGCTCACGACACCGCCTGCGACAGCGGAGACCTGCGAGGCTTGTGCCGCGATGCTCCGGGCGGCATGTTCGTCCGCCGAGACCCGAGCATCCCCTTCCCGGCTGGTCCGGAACCATTCGAGCACCCAGCCTTGCGGTTGAGGCTTGAACCCGGCGCTCTCGGCCGCGGCCAAGACCTCGTTGAGCACCGCGCGGTGACGGCTGTCCGACCCGCGGGCCAAAGCCCATTCACTAACACAGGAACCGGAATCACAGGCCCGGTCCGTCTGTTCCAAAAAGGCCTTCAGCCCGGCCAAGGCCTGCGCGCGGGCGATCTGCGACGTGATGTCTCCGTCCGGCAGCTGACGCAAGGCCATCGCCCGGGCCAGCAAATGATGCTGAAAGATCTTCTGCGCTTCCGCGTCATCGGCGGCTTCCATTTGGCGGACGACTTCCGCGGGGTCCTGGGTCACCGCCTCGTGCATGGCGACGAAGCTCGCCAGATACGCCTGAAGTTCTTCCGGGGTCTTGGGAGCGACCGCGCGCATTTCGTCCTGAGTGGACGGGATCGATCCGTCGGGGTTCACGACATATCCGACGATGGCTTGGGAACGCATTTTTTCCCGCTCTTCGTCGGGCAGATCGGACAGGGTATCCCGATACTTGGCGTAGGTTTCCTTGTCTTCGACGAACACGTCGATCCGGCCTTTCAAGGAAGGGTTCGGTCCGGGTGCCTCACCGATGAAAAGGTTCAACGAAGCCTTGTTGCTGTCCACGACCATCTTGTAGACGAATTCCTTGCGCACCGGATCATACAACCGGACGATGGCCCCGGTCGGCAGTTCCGCGAGGTCTCCGGCTGCGGCGCCGTCCGTCAGGTTCTGCCCGGTCCAGCTCTTGCCCGCCTTCGTGTCCGCATCCTCACGGGCGTACTCGGCGTCCAAGCGGGCGTTACCGCTCTTTTCTTCGGGAGCGAAGAAGGTGATCTGATGGGTCAGCGCCCCTTCCTTGGGATCGACGATCATGAAGGGCTTGTTTCCATCGGGAGCGGTCATGTCCGGCACGGTGTTCCAGCCCGAAAGCCCTCCCAGGAACTCCGTCAGCGCTTCCGGTGTCTGGCGGTCTTCCTGGCCTTCCGTGAAAAGATCGAACAGCTTCAGCAAACGAGCGGTCTCGGCGGCGGTGTCGGCGGCATCGGCCGGAACGGCTTCCTGGGCGATCGCCAGCATCCTGGGTCTTTCATAGAGCGTCACCGGAGTGGCGACGATCTGAGGGGCGGCTTTGACAAAATCTTCGGGACCCGGTTCGCTGTCCTCGCTCTCCATCGCGGGGGCGGGCTGGGGGGCGGTCGGGGCCGTGGCGGCAGGGGCGGCAGGCTTAACGGGCTCGACCTCGGGAGTTTTTTGCGGCTGCTGTTCGCGGATCACGAGTGCTTGCAAGGTACGGATCAGCTCACCCAATCCGGCCGAACCCACGCTGGCGGAGGTTTGGGCGGGCAGACCATCGACGAATTCGGTCATCGCCAGCTCGGCGGATTCCAAGGTCGTCAACTCCTTCATGGAGGCGGTCCAGCGGGCCCGCATCCAGGCGAGCCGCGCCTCACGGTCGGTCAGGCGCTCGAACAATTCCACGGCGGCCGTATGTTCTTCGCGTGCGGCGAGCGCACGTACCCTTAGAACCTCCAAGCCCTGCCCAAGACGGACCCGTTCGACCGAAAATCTCCAGGCATCGATCAGCGCGTCCCTCTGCGCCGGGGTCAGCGCGGCAGCGCCCGCTTGGCCTGTGATGGCGGATTCCTTGGAAGCCGCTTCAAGAAAAGCATCCTGCCCCTGACGCAGCTGGGCTTCGTTGGAACGGGCGATCACAGCGGAGTCTGGAACGGAACGGACGAGAAGCGCCCGGACGGCCTGCGCGGCCGGAGAGGCGCTGTCCTGTGAGTTCGCGGCGACGGTGACCGCGTCACGGATTCGGATCGCGGTGGCCGCGTCCTTGTTGGCTTCCAGAAGATAACGCGCGGCTGCTTCGATCCTCAACAGCGCATGATGTCTGGGGGATCCGGGAGCCAGACCGGCCTTTTGGTCCGCGGCTTCATCGAGGATGCCGGTCAAGTCGTTCGATGAACGGATCAAACCGGTCAGGTCGCCTTCGCCCAGTAACTTTTGAGCGGCCGTGATCACCCGGTCGCTCCGGTCCGACAGCGCCACGAAGGGATCCTCGTCCTGCTCCAGCGCTTCGGTCGTCTGACCGAAATCCTCGCGGGCGTCCTTATAGGCGCGGATCCACTCCAAATAGGCCGCGTCCTTCATAGGCTCCTGTTCCGCGGCGCGCAACGTCCTGAATTCTTTGATGCCCCGTTCCGTGGCGAGAAGCAGCAGCTGCCGGGCCTCTTTTCCGCTGCCGGCCGTGTCCGCGCGCTCCACGAATTCTCCGGCGGCGGCGGTCCATTCCGCGGGCGAACGCGTCCTCAGCAGCGCCAGATAGGCGTCACCCGAGGACGGGTCGTCGAGGATACGGTCCAGCAGCGGCTCGGTGGCCGCGTCATAAGCGCGGACATCGGCGCGCTTCACGATCGCGGCGTCATCGAAGGTGCCAGCCATAAGCCACGCGGGGACCGCTTCCGAAACCCCGTTCGAATCCATCCACTCGAGGGTCGTTTGGCCCACTGCGGTGGCCACGCTGTCCACGACCCCGAGCGCGCCGCCGGCCTGAATGATCTCAAAAGCGCTGGGCATGTGGCCGTATTGCTGCTCCAACGCGATCCTCACTTGAGCGGCGTGATCGCCTTCGATCCCTTTGACAAAATGATGCAGCGGCTCCAGGGGAATGTACTCCACGGCACCCACGATAAAAGCGATCTCGGTCATCAGGAAGGCCATGCCGGGGACCCCCTTGAGCGACCGGACCCAATAATCCGACGAGCTCAAGCCGTCCAAGGCCCCGCCCCAATAAGCGGAGCGGAGATCGAGCGCCGCTTGGAATCTGGCGGGGATCGGAGGCGCCCTTCCCGCGGCCGGTCCGGCGACCCGGCTCACCGCGAGCTTATGTTCCAGCCGGCTCAATCCGCTCCATTTCTTCTGGCTCAGCGCGGTGCGCAGCATCTGGTAGACGACCCCTTTGACGTCGGGGCTTTCGAGCTCCAGCACGCTGAGGAAATCATCCATCCCGGCCACGCTCAAGGCGGAAACAAAAGGCGTGTTCCTGGACCTGGCTTCATAGTCTTTACGCTGTTCGTCGGTGCCCTCGAACCGGCTCATTCTGCGGTCGTGCACCGCGTTCATCACCCGCTCGAGCGCGGAACCGCCGGCAACGCCTTTGGCCCTCAACTGCTCATCGACCGCGGACAGATAACCGCGAAGGACCGCGTTGATCCGCATGACAACGGCGGCCTGAGCCCTTTGAGCGATGATCTTTGAGTTGAGAACCAGCAGAGTGATGAACGGGCTCAAAAAACCGCGAACCGTCACGTTCAGCTGGGTCGCATGAACCTTGCCCATTTCGGGAATCTCGATGATCCAACCTCGATCCAGCAGATGCCAGACACCTTTGGGCATCGCGTCGCCCGTCACCAGCAGGTCGGAAAATCCCAACGCCAGCAAGCCGACCGACAGTCCCGACCAAATGGTCCCGATCAAAAGGCCGCGCCGGACGATCTTCTTGAGCTCATCGGCCGTCGCTCCGGCGGCTTTGGCTTTCTGGAAGTTACGCACCGTGAAAAAAACGATCGCCGCCAGCACCACAGCTCCCAAAATGCCGAATCCGAGCGCGCTTCCGAAGACGACCGGAAGAGCGTATTTGGCCACGATCAGACCGATCACGGACATCACCGTACGGCGATGAGCGAACTCGGTGGTCGCCCCCATCAGGGTCATTTCCTTGAACAGGTGCCAGTTCAGCGCGGCGGCGGACTTGAACGCGCCGGTCGGGGAGGATTTTTCGATCTTGAGCATCTCCGTGACATCCTGGTCGGTCAGGTGCTTCAGGGCCGCCTTGGCCATGTGGTCCGAAAAACTGCCGGCGCCGGTCCCGCGGGTCAGGACAAGTCCGATCCAGCTCATGGCGGTGAACCAATAAGTCTTGATGGCGCGCTCGTAATAACCGAGGATGAAACCCTTGAAGAGATGGTAGGGCAGGCCGATGGTGAGATGCAACACACCTTTGAGGAAGGTTCCAACACCGCCTTTGAACAGGATCTTTGCCACGCCGCCCTCGGCGCGGATCTCATCGCGCATCCCCGTGACCATATCCCAGGCCAGGGTGAGGATGAACTTGGCGGCGATCGCGAGCGGGACCATCCAGCCGATGCTCAATCCGAGCACAATGGCCGTCGTGATGCCGATCGCGGCACCCGAGCCCCAGGTCAGGAGCTCGAATCGGGTGGAACGTTTGTGACCGCCCTGATCCGACGACTGGATCAGCTGCTTCCAACGGGCGAATCCGAGCGTGATCATATTGCCTTTGACGGCCGTAAAATTGGAATCTTGAGCTTTGGCGGCGGCCTTGACCGCGTCCAGATCGGCGTAGGTTTGCTTGGCGGCCACGGAAGGCTGAGGAGGCGCTTTGGCCATGAAGCCGATGAGGGCAAAGATCGCTCCGACGGCCGGGACCATCCAGACCCACGCCAGCACCGCGCTCAACGTCACGGCCGGCAGCAGGACCGGTGCAAAGAACAGGACCGCAGCGATCGCAGTGGCGGCCAAACCGTATTGAACCGCTGCGCCGAACCGTTCACGCCAGGTCGAAGCGGGACGGTCCGCGGACGCAGGGGCTTGGACAGGAGCCTGGACAGGAGCCTGGACCGCGGGCACGGCGGCCGGGGGTGTGAGCGGAGCGGCCGGCGTCACGGCCGGCTGGGCCTTGACGGCAGTCGGTCCGTTCGGACGCACATCATTAGCGAGCTTCAAATATTCGGCGCGAAGTGCATTGCGGTCGATAACTCGGTTCGGCACGCCGGCTTTACGGGCGCTGTCGGCCGTGTTGCGCACCGCGTTCTCCGCCAAGGTCTGATTGGTGTCCGTATTGTTCGGGTCTTCGAGATCAAGCCTCAAAGCGGCGCTGATCTGAGTGACGACCCCTATCAACGCTTCCTGCTGCCTTTGAGCCCGGGTCGGCCGGAACTTGGCGGTCTGCTCGCCTTGGCCGGGCAGACTTCTCGCCATATCTTCTCTCCTGGGGCTAAGGTCCTCAGGCTTGTCCTGCTTGGGCGCTGCTGTCAATTCGGTCAGCCGCTGTCCGATGACCGAAGCGATATTCTGCAGCCACAGATCGACCATCACCTCATCGACCGCGGACCGAAGCCGGGCATCCACAGCGGCTTGCATGGCTTCCAGCACGGCGGCATCCGCCGACTCAGGAAAAGCTCCGGTCACGATGGCCGCGAACTCGGGTGAATTCAGCGCGATCTCCGAGGTGCCTGAAGCGACTTGCGCACGTAAGACTTCGAGAATACGCTCGACCTGTTCGTTCGCGGCATTTTGAGCGGAGTCACCGGTATCGGCGGCATCCGCCATCCGTGCCGCGGCAGGGGCCGCGGTCATGACAGGCGCCATCAGCGTCACCTGGCCCGTCGTCCGAGTATCGGCGCCCGAACGGCCTCCGAGGGTCAGTCCGCCGATCGCGAGGACCGTGCCGGCAGGAGCAAGCGGTCCGCCAAAAACACTGTGCACGTTGATACCGCTCGTGCTGGGGTCGGAAGCGGCGCCGGAAGCGACGGTGAGGCCTTCGGCCGCACCCTTGACCCGGGCGACCTCGAGACCGATCTGCGCTTCCGTTTCCCTCAGGTAGGATTCAAAACGCTGTTTTTCGGACGCGGTGAGGTCGTTCAGGTCCATGCCCTTCTTGCGAAGCGATCGTTCGTAGGCGGTCTTCCATTCCTTCTTCCAGGTACCGGTGAGACGGTTGGTGCCGCGGCTGGCGGCGACCCGGCCCAAAAAATCCTTCTTGGCCGCTTCAAGCGCCGATTCCACCGCGCTGCGGGGAACGACGGATCCCGCGGCGGCGTCGACCGCCGAAACGGCGGCGGCGGTCACGGCGGAACCCTTGCGGGCGGCCGAGTCGCGTTTTTCGATCTCGCGGCGACGGAGGTAGTGGGAGAGAGGTACGCGGTGGGACTCGACCGATGGGATGCCGTCCTTATTGAATTCGACGGTGACCTGCAGGGCGCCTTCAACGCCGGCGAGCGCTTGATCCAGCGCGCCGGGTTCGCGCGGGTCGAAGCCCGGGTCGACGCCTTTGAGCGCGAGGTCCTTGAGGTATGAATCCAGATAAACTTTGCGGGCCTCGTCGAACTTCATGCCGCTGCGCATCGCGGTCGCGACCACGATCGCGGCGGCCTCAAGACGCGCTTCCGAGCGGATCTTTTCGTCGAGGAAGGAACCTTTGCGTGTGATGATCGTGACGTAGGGGCGATCACCGGACTTGGCGTCGAACTTGGGAAGGTAGACCAAGTGAGTGACTTGGTCGCGATTCATGAGCTCCGAAAGACCCTCGGTGTGATAACCGCCGGTGACCAGCGCAGCGACACGGGTCCCGCGCTCGCGCATGCGCGCGAGGAGGCGGCTGAGCATCGCCCGGTTACGCTCTTCGGCAAGCTGGTAGAACTTGTCGGCGGCGGGGATCTGGCGGGCGAGGTAGTCAAAGTTGACCTCGTACGCGGACACGCCGGTCTTGGATTCCATGTCCTCGAAGAATTCCTTGATCGAGGCGATCTCGAACTGTTTGCGGTTGGCCTCGAAGAACGCGCGGTCGGCGGTCGTGAGTTTGGATTCGAGCAGCTTGCTCATCACGCGGATCACGTTGCTGACGCGGTCAAGGCGGCGCGCGTCGCCGGACTTCATCAGCTTGGCGCGGAGGCGGTCCTCGAAGCGGGAGGTCTCGCCGAACACCGCGAGCAGGTCGATCGCCTCGTACAGGACCGCGTATTCGGAGAACTTGATGAGCTCGGCGTAGGACGCGGGGTCCACGCCGGCCTTCTGGGCGGCGGCCGCGAGCTCCATGTGGAAGCGGCCGGCGGTCAGACGGCCGATCTTGAACTGGACAGCCTGCTGGACCAGGGCCTTGAGCTCGGCGCCCTTGAGACGCTTACGCAGTTCGGCGACCAGCGCGTCGCGCTGAGCCGTGGCGGCCTTGAAGTCGATCGCGTCCTCAAGCTCGGACGCGCGCACCAGCATGTCGAGATTGGGGAGGTCGGCGGTCTGAACGCCGGACTTCTCGGAAAGGGGTTTGAGGAATTTCCAGTAATCGGAGAACTTGAGGTCGCCGCTCTCGTGGAGCAGGCGGCTGCGGCTGAATTCGACCATCTCGGGCGTAAAAAGCTTCTTCTCGAGCTTCAGGACCGCTCCCTGAAGCTTCGACAGCTGCGCGCCGATCTTGGCCTGCTCGCCGAGAAGACGCTGGTAGGCGTAGACGTTCTTGGTGTACAGCTCCTCATCTTCAACGCCGTAAAGCTCGACCTTGTCCTGCGACACGATCTTGAAGAATTCAGCGGCGCCGATGCGGGTGTTGCGCAGGAGCGCTTCAGCCGCCTTCTCGCGGACGGCCTTGACCGGGAACGAGGATACGAGCGAAGGGTCGATGGCGCCCTCGGTGCCCTCGATACCAACGAGGTCCATGTCGTACTGACCGACCAGGCCCTTGATCATCTCGGCGATCGCCTTCTGCGCGCCGAGAGAAGAGTGAGCATCCTGAATGTTGATGATGACCTCGTCGCCCTTGCCCTGATGAGCGGCCTGGCGCAGCGCGAGGTCCGGAGAAACTTCGATCTTCGAAACGGAAGCACCGGGAGCGCTGGTGGCTCCGGCTGCATTCACACGCTGCCAAGCGGGCGCGCCGCCGTTGGCCATCGCAAAGTCTTGCCATATAAAGGAAGCGCACGTCACCGCCGCGACAACCTTGACTGCAAACTTGAATTTTCTTTGTGATGCTAAAACCATAAAAGTTGATTAGTGCTGCTTACCATTAATCATAATAATCTGAGTTAATTTTAGATATTTCAACGTTTTAATTATGAGCACAAAGACACGAATCCCTCGTTGCGAAGATCTAAAACTAAATGATTCATTTTGATTCCCCCATGAGATGCCCCCTCCAACCGATTAGAAGTATACATAACATCTCTCGATAATTCAAATGATAAAAATTCAATTTATCTATTTTTTTATTTACTTACTTTTTGTTACTTTTATATTTTTATATTATTAATTATAAATACTCTTAGATAATTTTGCTCATTCCTTTATATCCATGATCAATAAACAGCTGAACGATCAAATCCCCGATCCTATGATGAGAAAAATAGAACTCGTAGGTTCGAATATCCGACAGAAGCGCCAGGCTGATCAGAAGTAAAGCCAGCACCGACCAGGCGATCGGCGATGAGAAGGAACTGGCCATCGCCCGGTAGATCTGATGGAGGGCATGGCCGGCCAAAAGACAAATGATCGGAAGCACGGAGTTTACAAATCTTAGATTGGTCAGCGTTCCCTCCAGAGAGATCACCGTCACATATAGGGTTAGAGTACTGACCAACACTGCGGGATAGGCCGTCCGGGCATCCCCGAACCACTCCAGCCAATGGTTGAAGCGTCCGGATCTCATTCGGGCACCCATCCGGTCCATGCAGAACAATCCCCCGATGATCGATCCCAGGGACGTGACCGGACTGACCAAGGTGTATGCATGGAGAATGCTGGTAGGACCGGCGGTCTGATTGCGAAGAACCCAGGGATTGATGTGATGGGCTGTCTGGAAATATTGAATGGATAACAGCCACTGGTCCAGCCCTCCGCAGATCAGGGCATTCACCGTGAGGACCACGGCACCGGATACCCCTAACGCGGCCCCCATCCGGATCGCTTCGGGGCGCTTTTGGGCCGCGAGGAGTATCAGGATCACTCCCATGGACACACAGCCGGAGTAGAGCCAAAAAGTCTCCTTACTCAAGAGCCCAAGGATCATGATAGCGGAGTAGAGACCACAGAGGACCCCAAAATTCCGCCCGGGGTCGAGGATGCGGTACCCGCACCAGGTGAGTGCTGCCGTCAGCATCGCCAGGTACCCGTCCTGCCACATCCGATGGGAGACGACCATGTCGATCGGGGACACGCAAACGAACGCGGCGGCCAAGGCGGCGGGCCAAAGACCAAAAAGGGCGCGGCCCAGAAAGAAGGTGATCAGGATCATGACAAGGCTTGATATCACCGAGACGACCACTCCCGGCCTAAAACTCTCCTTGTCCGACATCAGACGTCCCGCCAGGTAGACCCAGGAATAGTAACCTACCCTGGAAGGCGGAGATTCGATATGCTCCTCAGGGTCCTCAATAAACCGACGGATCGAGGATCTAAAGCCCTTGACCCCCTCTTCATGGACCTGTCGAACATACCGCCGGTAGTTCTTTTCATCCGGACTCCGTCTTGCATCCGGCAAAAAGTCCGCCAACAGCCCTTCGACCCTGAAAAAAATGCCGATCGAAGCAAAAATAAGCAAAACAATGACCAGAGTCCGCTTAAAGATCCGGTTCGAATCCGCTTGTTTGGGTTTAATATTCATTAACTCGGCTTGTCATTAAATGCTAATATACGCCATGTTCGCCATTCTAGCAGTGAATCAACACCCCGTAAATTCACCCGAACAGCCCCGATGAAGCATTGGCCGATCGTGCGGCGATTGTCCTGGAACAAATTGACCCTCGTTTTCAGCGCCTTACTGGTCACCACATCGGCCGTCTTCTACGCCTCGCTATTTTTTTTCCCCGCGCAAGATGGACCCGGCCACGTACTGAATGCCTACGCGATGCTGGGCTCGCTCCAAGGGACCCATCCGTTCGCGAGTGAATTTTGGGCCGCATACGACCCTGTCTTTTTGATATCCAATTGTTTCGGCACGCTGGTCATCATGATCGGCGGGATCGCCGGGGATTACGAAGCCGGTTACCGCTGCCTTTTGCTGGTCTGCGTTCTGATCACGGCGTCCGGCTTCGCGTGGCTCTACCGGAGCATGAACAAAGAGTGGGGCGACGGACTTGTGCCCGGAGCGGTCGTGATCGTGTTTATGCACGAGCTTTTTCTGGGCTTCTTCAATTGGGCGGCCGGATTGGGCATCGGATTCGCATGCATCGCCTATTGGGTCCAGACCCGCCACAGGCCGGGCTGGAAAGCTCCGGTGATCCTGGGCTTGATGTGGCTCCTGGCTTTTTGGGTGCATGCCTTGGCATGCAACATGCTGCTATTCTCCTATATTGCCATCAGCGGGTTCGGCGTCCTGTTCGATCGGGGCGGCATGAAGACACGGGATCTTATGATCCGCTGGTACGCGCCCCTGATACCGGCCGCGGCCGCATGCATCTATTACGCCTCCCTGATCCCCTCGGACAACGCAGGCGATTGGAACTTCATCTTTGTGTATGAGAACTTCAGATATGTAGAAGTGATCCGGCCGTTCCACGATAAGGCGCTTTGGACCGGCAGGGCGATCGGAGTGCTTTTCTTGATCGGCATCGTCGAGGCAATGCTCGAGCGTTTTTCGGAAAAAAAGCGGCCGGGGATCCAGGATGGGGTCCTCGCGGCGTCCGCCTTGTTCGTGCTGGCGTTCGTGTTGATGCCGTTCGCCCGGTTCCTGACCACCTATCAGATCGACGATCTCGTGAACCCCGGCAGGATAGGAGCGTACCTCAACACCCGGATGCTGGCTCCCGGCGTCCTTCTGATGTGCGTCTGGTATGGATCGCGCAAAACCCCCTGGGCCCGCGCCATGACGGCGGGGATCGCCCTCCTGAGCCTCGTGCACGGATCCGTGATCGCGGCGGAATGCTTGAAGGTCCAGGATGATTTTAAAGAGATATCGGCCGCAGGATCGGCCATCCCTCCCCAGAGCGTCGTGATGCACGAATCCAGCTCACCGGAGATGGGCGCGAGGCATGGTAACTATTACACCCACCCCTACGTTCACACCACCGCGCTTGCGGTGGTGAAGTCCCAGGACTCGATCTATTTGGGGCGTTTTGGAGCTAATTCGGGCTATCTTTTTCCGCATCAATTCATGAAAAAAGCGAGAAAGCTCGAATGTGATACGGTGCTGGTCTGGAAAGGGAGCAACAGGGAGTGGCCGGACTATGAAAAATTATACGGGTCCGATAAGGTCACGCTCTACAAGAAGACCCGAACGCCCTCTACTTTACTTTAGGGTGAGTGAACCATTCCGGCAGTAGCTTGTTGATGCCCTTGACCGCGGGATCCCGATGGAACCTGTACAGCAACAGGGCTGGGCTGGAAATGACGAGTTCGAAATGCTTGAGCTGGTCCGGCTTCGTGAACAACAGCGACTCCTTTTTGCCGATCACCGGAGGAGCGTCCTGCCTCACGATTATCCTGTTCCCCGCATACTTGGCGTAACTTCCCGCATACTTCCGGTCAAAAAGTACATAATTCACATCATACTTGAGACAAAAGTCGACCAGGCTCTGCTCGTCCCTCGCCATCATCACCTTTGATTCCTCGACCACGCGGCGGCGGATCTCCGGGACCTCAAAGAGACCGTCCGTGATCGTCGCCCGCTTGCCATAGGTCTGAACCAGGTAACCATCCGACCACTGGGTCCAGAACACCGCTTTGGGCGAGGTATTGGTCCGTATGAAGTCGTACACCCTCTTCTCATCCGGGGTGATGATAAAGGATTTGGGATTGAGGTTGAGCATGAGCTCCAGCCCTTTTTTCGCTGACGCGGCGCTCAGCGCGACAGCGCCCATGATAACGGTCGCCACCAACAGCCTGGCGAGACCGGCTTTATGGGGACCGAACGCTTCTGTTTTGAGGAGCTTGAGCGTCTCGGCCAGACCCAGCACGAGCAGCACGCAAATGGTCGGCGCGAAAAGGGTCAGATTTCTGGAGGCGACCAACAGCATCAGAACACCCGAAACAGCGGTGTAGAAAAGGACCGTTTGGAGCGCAAGCTTCGACTGCCGTTCCGGATCCTGATGCGACACCCGCCAGAACGGGCTTAAAAGGGGCATCAGCAACGCGAACGAGAGGTGCTTGCTTCCCATGAGCCTCTCCAGGGTCAACGGCGCCAGTTCCATGCTGGACGAATAAAGAAGGGTGTCGCCGTCGCTCGCGCTGACATACCCCAGCCGTGACAGGGCAAGCTTGAATACACTGGCCACGCCCATGCCCGCCTCGTCGCCCGAGAACGCCAGGAACAGGGCGGCTAACGCAAAAACGGTCGCCAAGGTGACCAGCCGGTAGATCCAGAGCTGGAACTTCTCGAAATGCCGCCCTTCAAAACGCGATCGCGGCAGGTAGAGCGCGATGAATCCCGTCACGAAGATGAGCGCGGATTCCGATGAGAACAGGGTGTTCTGATCCGCGAGATACTTGACCGTAAAGCAGCTGACCACATAGCCCAGAACGGTGATCAAATAAGCGCGGCACGCACGGCCGCGGTGACTTTCGCCCGCGATCCCGAACATGAAGGCGCCTGCGCAGATCACATAAACGATCAAATTCATGCGCCAAGTGAACAGCGCCGCCCAAAGGAACACCGCCGCTCCCACGGCATTGAGTTTGGACTCGGCCTCCGTTTTGGCGTTCAAGGCCCGGACCCAACAGGCAAGATAAGCCATTCCGACCGTGATCCCGACAACCTCCTGACGGAAATAGCTCATATGTGTGCGCCACAAGCCCAGCGGAATGGTCGCCGCCAGAAATGCGGCAAAGCAAGCAGCCACCCTCGACGAACCGAGTGAAAGAGCGATGAAAAAAACCGGGATCGCGATAAGTGCGCCTGACATGGCATTGAACCGCGCGACGTTCATCTTTACATCGTCGATACCTATCCCTTTCAGAACCCGATGGACGGCGGCTGCGCCGTAATACATTCCCACAGGCAGCTCTTCATAGATCCTTTTGCCGATCGGATAAATGGAAAGGGTGTCGACGACGGGCGGATGCCCGTTCTTGATGGTCTCTATACACATGCGGTAATTGAAGGAGCCGTCGTTCTGAAAATCAAACCCGTCGTTGAGCCTCATGGGAGCGAACCTGAGCAAATAACCGGTCACCACGCATGCGATGACCACCGCGACGCAAACCAAAGAACCGATGAGCGACGGATTCAGTGTGAACTTTTTGAGCGAACCGGTCTCCGCGGTCATGGATTACGTTCCGAATAAGAGCTAAAACGGCCAGTGGGAGCGCTTGCGCTGAGAATGACGGCGGCCCATTCGGGCTCAGGGGGCGTGTAACCGGAAGCCATGGACCTGCGCAGGTAACCGGCTGATTCATCGATCCGGTCCAAGCGGTACAGCGCGATAGCGATCTCATAAAGGATCCACCCCTGGTCCGGGAGCAGTTGATCGGCCGCCATCAGGTCTTTGAGACCTGATTCCGCGAATCCTCTCCGCAGCTTTGCCCTGCCGAGCCGGCCTCTGGACTCCCCGTTGTAGGGACTTAACTTGACCGCCCGAGCGTAATCTTTTTGCGCGAGCTTCCACTCGTTGAGCCGTTCCAACACCCCTCCCCTTCCTAAATAGAACTCCTGTTGGACCGCGCCCCGGCCGCCCGCTTCGTTGTAGTACCTGAGCGCCTTTTTAAGCTGCCCCAGCCTTTCGTAGCAAAAGGCGATCTTTTGGTAAACGATCGGACTGGCCGAGATCCTGCCGCCAAATTCCAAAGCGGATTCATAAGCCTTGATCGCATCAACATAGAGTTCCGCACGCTCAAAATCTGAACCGCGGTCCAAAAATTCACGGACCCGGTCTGTCGTGGACATGGGTTTGTTCGCGGGGGCGGAAAATGCGGGCAGGATGGACATAGGGCTGATGAGGACGGCCGCCGCGATCATCGCCGCCCGGAACGCGGGAGAAGAAAGTGTGAAAAAGCGCTCTCCCGAGGCCATCAAGCGGATACCGAGGACTGCATCATAGACATGAACGCTTTACGCAACAGTTCGCGGACCTTCAACGGAATGTTCAAGAATACGGTCTCCTTGGAGATGCTGATATGGTCCAGAATGTCTGTCTGATACGAAACGCGGTCGGCCATGGCGATCACGCGTTGGCGGTCCTCGAACATCGCGTGGGACCCGAGCAGCAATACAAGGCTTTCCATCGGCCGTATCAGGTCCGCGGAAAGCCCGCTCGAAGGTGCGATCAGGTAACGTCCTCCGGTCGAGGTTAAGATGTCCTGCGCCAGATCGTTCTCCGAATAGGCGCCTTCGAGACCCAGCACGGCGAGAAGTTCAGCGGTGCCGATGCCCGATCTTTCCCTCAGAAATTCTATCAGATTATCCGTAGACCGCGGCACTTCAATTCTGCTGTCGGGCTGCGCCAGCCAGGCCGCCTCGGACCGGGCGAGCGTCTCCCAAAGAGGGTCGCCGGCTTCACCGTAAACGAACAAGAGTTGTTTTCCGTCGGTGCCGGTGAACTTGCCCGACCGGGCCAGCTGATCCAGGATCCGGACGGCGGAGGGGTCCATTTCTGCGAAGCCCGGCCGTGCGGGATCGGTCCCGTAGAACAACGCCTCAAGCGGCACGAACCGCGTGATCCTACCCGCGCCGGGTGTCTCGGACTGGGTCATAAGCAAACTAAGCTGGCGGGCGATCACTTCATCGGCACGTGCCTGCTCCGACGCAAAACTCTGCAGAGCAGGCCGCGTTGCCCACTGCGCGGCGCCTCCGGGAATGGCCTGCAGGTACGGGTTGGACGCGATGAACGCGGCATCAGGCGCGAGGCCGGCGGCCGGGAGCATGATCCGGTCCAATTGCGCCCGGGCCGGGGTCCCTGCGACAGAAACTTGAGGGGCGTTCGCGATCCGGCTGTCCCAATCCACTTCCCGGAGCGGATCGCGCATGGCCGCGGCGATCGCTTCGGGATCACGCATCCCGCGCGCGTTCTCATAAAGCGCGAGCAGCACCTTCGCTTGGGCCGCTTGAAGCGCCGCGACTGCTGAGGAGGCGGCGTCCGCGTCCACGGCGGCGTCCAACACCGCGCGGTAAACGCCGGCATCGGGTCCGATCAACCACCCGTCCGCCTCCTGGGCATCGGCCGCCAGGACCAAGCGGACGGAAGAGGAGTATCCGGCGAGGCTTTCGGCCACCTGAAGGATCACAGCATCGGCCGCGTTCAACAACACCAGGTCCATGATAGGGGCTCCGCCGTCCGCCGCATGCGCGGCCGAGGCGTCATCGCTGCCGAAACATTTCACGGCTCCGTTCCCTTCGGAGCAAATGGCCAGCTTCGCCAAGTACCGGGCGGGCGCGACCAAAGGAATGGGTTGCAGCGGCTGGGTCGAGCGACGCTCCGTATCCCGGATCATGCGGGCACCGCTCACCTCGGCCGGCTCATCCACAGGCGGATCCGGTAAAGCGGGGGCCGACGGAAGGGTCTGGGGATCGGGCGTTTCGTCCGCCTGAGGTTCGGACCTGAAGCTCGGCTCGGGTTCCTGAGGGTTATATTGTGAATGGTTATGCTTCTCGAGCACCCAACCTTCCTTGTCTTTTTTGATCCGGAACGCGACGCCGCGGAAAATGCCCGGGTTGTAGGCCTGGCGGATCCAAAAGCTCAAGGGCATCGGTTTGTCGCTGATGCCGGGAATATGCACCTGCGCCTGGTCCCCGTCGGGCGAAAGCTCCCGGATCTGCGTCAGGGCCGAATCGATCGAGTGCCAGCCGACCAGGTCGTACAATCCCAGCGCCTGGGCCAGAGCCAGCCGGTCCCGGCTCATGCCGCCGAAGGCCTCCATGGCGAACTGCATGAACCGGTAATAATCGGGGTCGGACACGGTCGCCAGTTTTTGCAGCACCTTGCGATAGTCCTCAGAAGCCGCGGGATCATCCCCTGCGCTGGTGAGAAGCGCCCCATATTCGACGGCGGCTTCACGGATCATTTCGTTCGAAAAATCGCCGTGATAATGCTGTGATTCGTGATAAAGCTCGTGCAAGAGCCGGCTGGAAGGATCGTCGTAGTCCTTCCCATCGGGGATCCTGAGGAAAAGGGCCGCAGCGCTGTCCAAGGAGTAGGCGCGGGTCCCGCCCTTAGCGACAGGACGGCCATCCACATAAAATTGAGCCTCGTCCATGGCCCGGCCTTTGAGGAAGAAAAGGTTCACTCCGGGCTTCATGGGAGGGCCAAGCATATCCTCGACGAAGCGGGGCAGATCGGCTTCGGGCACGCCGATCGTGCGGCCCAAACTCTCGACCCTGGAACGGATCCGCGCATTCCTGCGTTCGTTGGCCTCATTGACGCTTTCGATATGACGGGTCAGGAAGCGCTCGACCTTGGCGGCTTTTTCTTCTTCGGTCACGGCGGGCTGGCCGTCGTCGGGCAAGCGATCAGCGAGATCCACGGCCTCACGCGCCGCTTCTTCGACGCCGTGAGGGATCCCGCCATTGTGCAGGATCATCGTTTCGAGCGTGTGGATCTCATTGGCGACATAGGTCCGTATCCGCTCCGGTGTCGAATCGCCCTTGATCAGGCTCAGAGCATGCTGCGTCACCTTGCCTTTCGAACGTAAAAGTTCCGCGATCCAATCAGCGGCGGCCGGATCGTTCACGCGGACGCGCTCGATCTCTTCCTCATAGATCGCCTCGACGGTCTGCTGGACCCCCGTCCATCCGTCAGGATGCAGTTTTTGGGCGCGCTCGGCGAGTTTTTGGGCGGCGGTATCGAGGTCCTCGTCCAGGACCTGCCCTTCCGATTTTTTCCCGTCCGCGCGAACGGCGGTCTTGACGGCGGATTCGAGCGATCTCACTTTTTCCGTCGCCTTCCCCTTGGCAAGGGACTTGAGCCGATCTTGGTACACCTTCCAGGCGGCGCGCTTGAGGACATCCGGCGAAGCTTCGGCAAGAGCGGCGACCACTTTTTGTGAAAACTCGGGGTCTTCCATTTTTTTCTTGAGTCCGAACGGCGACAAACCACGGCGGATCCAGAACGCCGATCCCATGCTGCCGGCCAGAAGCGCCAGAACGGTCTTACCGGCCTCGGTGTAACCCACGCCGGAGGTCTGAAGGGTCACGTAGGTGTCCAGCTGGCGGAGGACGCCGTGCGGATCGGCCGATCTGGCCATCGAAAGGAGGTGGGTCAGGATCTCGTTCTGCTCGATGTATTCGTCGCCGTTAAAATTGCGCTGAAGGTAGCCCTGGAAGCCGTTCCGGGCGTCCAGGTCGTGCCTCAATTCGTGCCACCGCATGCTGGTCTCGATCCATCGGTCCACGAACTTCCTGAACCATTCGCGCCGGCTGGCGGGCGCGGCTTCCGCGCCTTTAAAGCCTTCCAGGCTCTCCAGGATGTTGCGCACGTTCTTCGCGTCGCCCATCTCTTTCTCGGCAGCCTTACCAAGTTCGAGGATGCGCTTGCGCTTCTGATCCCGGTCCGAAGCCAGGAAGAATCCGATCGGATTGCCCTGATTGATGGTCTGGAGGACCTCATGAGCATCAGGAAATTGACGAACGATCTCGTCCGCGGACTTCAGGTAGGTCAAATTTCCGGAACGGTTCAAACCTATCCATTCCGTCTTCGCGTCGGGGTTGCGGCTCAGCTTCTCAATGTCGGCGAGGATTAGCTCGAGGAGCCGGATCTTCTGACGGCCCCAGCCGCCTCGGAACTGCTTCTCCCACCAGTCAGCCTGTTTTTCGGGCAAGTGCTTGATCGAACCCATGCGGTTGTAGGAAACGTTCGGGTCCTGGTCTTCCAGCGAATAGTCGATCCTCAGGTTCACTTCCTCGAGGGTCTCCTGGGGATCCATCGCGCGGCCGCCGAATTTGACCGGATGATGCTTGTCGTCGCTGACCTGCAGCACCTCGGACCGGATGATGATGTCGGTGTGAAGGAAGATGTTCCCCGCGGTGTTTACACCGGCGCGAACGTCGAGTTTGGGAGATCCTTCGGGACGGGCGGCGTTGACCGCCTTCAAAGCGGTCTGGATCAGCTGCTGGGCGGCGGAAACTTCATGGGATTTTTCGGACGTTTTCACGCGGACCCGCGCGCTCAGGAGCTTGGCCGCTGCGGCGCCCAGGTTAGGATCGCCGGAGGAGGCGCCCGCCAGGACCATCACGGCATTGTCGTAAGCTGAGTTCGACATCCTCTGCTCGGATTCCGCCCAGGCGGGCAGGATCATGGTCAGATACTGTTCGGCGCGATCGGGGCCTGCGGCGCTCAAGGCGAAACGCCAGGCGCCTTCCCGCTTGATAAAGCTACGGCCGCCGAGCGCGTGCGCCGCTTTGAGAACGCGTTCCGCTCCTTGCTTCATGTCATAGCGGGACCGGAGCACCATCACCGCCTCAAGGAGATACACCGCCAGTCCTCCCCCCATCGCCGCTTCCGCCGCGACCGAACCCGGCCGAATGCCCAGATTCACCGGCATGTCTCTGGTGATCTGCCAATCGGCGGGGATCCCGCCGGCAAAGCGATCGGCGAGACGACGGGCGGCTTCATAACGCTCCTCTTCCAAAGCGTTCGGATCAGAAATATAGAGGATGTCGGCGATGTCCTGGCGGATGCGCTTCATTAGCTCCGGTTGATCTTGAGGAAAATGAGTTTCGGCCTTCCCGACAGCCGCTTCCGCCCTTGCGAGCGCCGCGTCGATCCGTGCCCGACCGGGACTGGCCGGGTCGATCGGCAGGCCGGAAAACCGGCTCAAACGGTCCCGGACCAGATAGATGTCGAACAGGCTGACGGACCGGCCGGGTCCCGGCTCGAGCCGGTCGAGCTTCGCTTCAAAGTGATCCGCCGCGACCTCGGCGGCTTCCGCCAGAATGGCCGGAGACTGGGTCATCTGCCCTAACATTAGAACTTCGGTCAATCGGTCTTCGATGAGATGGTCCGGAAGGGTTCCGCTTCCCGTCAGATGGGATGAGTGGATCAATCTCAGCGACGCCCGGGCCAGCTGTTCAAGTGCCTCCCGCGATTCGATAGTGATCTTGCCGCTGGCGTGCATCCGATAGAGGTAAGGCAGCGCCGATGCGAAAAAAGACTCCCATTTCTCGGCCGGCGTCGCTCCCGGTAAACGCATGACTTCCGCCAGGATCGCGTCCGGGTCGAGCTGAGCTCCGGAGATCAGCATGCGGTTCAGCAGCCGGGCGCGGTCCAAAGCCGCTCCACCGGACCGGGCGGTCAGCTCGGTCAGACGTTCCATCAAGGTCCGGCGGGAACCTCCGACGGTCAAAATAGCTTCGAGCGTTTGACGGATGGTATCGGCGTCCGGCGATTCAGGGCCGTTGAAAAGGCTGTTCAATTGAAGCAGCGCCTGCGCGTCGACGTCCGCCGGGGACACCTGACTCGGATCCGCGTTCATCGCCTGTCCAACGGCCGTCAGAAGCAGCTGCTCGGCAGCGGCACGGACAATAGGATTGTTCTGAGCCTCCGTACCCTGGATCATCGCGTCCACTCGGCGGCCAAAATCGTCCTGATTGTCCTTGAGCTCCTTCCAGACCTGGTCCGCCGGACCGGCCTTGGGCTGAACGGTCGGGTCCGAAAAAACCCTCTCAAGCTCGCCGGCCTGCGCTTGCAGAGCGCTTCTCTTCTTGGGATCGGCCATGAGCAATTCATTCTGGAACGCCTCGCGGGCCTTAAAAGCATGAAAGGCCCTCGCGAAACGCGCGATCAGAACCATGAGCTCATTGGGATCCATGCGCAGCTGGGAGGCCATTTCGCCCAGCGTCCCCGGAACCACCGCCGACTGGCATCGATCCGGCTCCTCACTGCAGGCCGGCAGGATGCGCACCAACGCCTTCATGAGGGCCAAGGAACCGAGGCCCGTCAGAGTCGCCAAGTCTGAAAAAGTGGAACGTGATGCGGCCTGACCCGGCAAATGAGACAAGGACAGCACCGTACCTCCGGGATTGGACTGCTTCTGGTCCGCACGCGTTTCGACCCGGAAGATCGGCGCGCCGCCGGCATGAGCTCGGCTCAGTCTGGACATCCATCGGACCAACTGGGGGTCCTCGATGATCGAGATGATCCGCTCATCCTTTCCTTCGCCGGCCTCGATCGCGACGTAGATCTTGGTGCCGGTCTCGTCCAGCCAGGCATAGCCTGACTTGCCGGCACCCATTGTCTTGGCGACGGCCGGATCACGGGCCAGATGCAGATCGACATGAGTGCCCGAAACACGCCTCTCAACGACCTTCCTCTGCGACGCCGATTCTTTCCGGAGCTGCGGGTTCTTCTCATCCTGCGCGACCGCCACGTTGATGACGGTCTGCACGGCGTCTCCCTCGGATTCGTCGAACACCGAATCCGAACGGCCGACGTTCGAGATCATGTTCTCTTCGGCGAGCCTGCGAGCGACCCGGTACGTGTTCTCGACCAGGAGCGCGAAGCTTTCTCCGGCGGCTTTTTTGGCGGCGGCGAACGAATTCATGAACCGGTCCGTACGCTCCCACTTGTCATTGATCACCGCGTCCTTCGCCGTGACAGCCTGCCTGGCAAGCTGGGAGGACTCGGTAAAAAGTCCCATTTTGAAAAAACTGAGTATCCGGCTGTTGAAGATCGAACGTTTGGCCAGCAGTTCGTTGGTCTTCTGGGCCTCCATCAGGGAGCGCAACGTGATGTTGCGGACGTAATCCGAACCGGATTCGCGCTCCGACGAAGTGATGCCGAGAGAGGCCTCGTCCGAGCTGCGCTCCAGCGCGTCCTGGACCGCCAGCTGCAGCTGACGCTCGACACTCGCCCGAAGTCCCGGGATGATCCTGAAGCAGAGGCTCCGGAACCAGGATTGGTTCTGACCGGTCCTCACATCGCGCAGCATCCGCTTGAGCGGGTCGACGACCAGACGCGTGCGGATCACGTCCTGCGCGATGAAGCGGGAGCTCTCATCGATCTCCCGGATCGTCTGATACTTCTGGAACAGAATGATCTTGGCTGAATTCGAAAGACTCCCCAAAACCGCTTCACCATCAACGACGCCGGACGCGGCCGCGGAATGGAGTGCTTCAAGGGCCTCATAAGCCTGGATGAACAACTTCTCTTCAGGGGTGATCGAACCGGGATCCGCCTGGGCCATCCTGTCCAGATCAAGCTTCTTGGCGCTGAGCTTGGCCAGAACCTCTCCTCGAAGCCGGGCATTCTCCGGCGTGAACAGGTCCATTAAATGCTCATCGACCTGTCCCATACGTTGATTATCGGCCAGATAATACCGGCGGCCGTCCGTGATCTGACGCTGGTTGCGGCGGGTGGTCTGATTGAACAGCAGTTCATTGGTCTTGTGGTTGCCGATGCCAAACTCATAAAGATCGAATCCCGCTTCTTTAAGATCCTCCGAGATCTTGCCGTCCGGATCACTGGTCTCGGCCGAAAGTCCTCGGGGCTTGTAATCACGGCCCGTACGGCCGCGCTCATTGCTGATGATGATCCGGCCAAAGCCATAAAAGTTGAACTTCTTCAGGGACTCCAACTCTTCCGCGGTAAAAGCTGCCGGGTCCAAAATCGGATCCGCCCTGCCCTGAGAAGAGTCTGACTCCAGCAGCTGCTGGACTTTCTGGTAGACGGCCATGAATTCGAGGTCCGCACGTGTCAGCTTGCCGTCCGAATCTTTCAGAGCGGCCAATTTGAGGATCTTCTGCTGATGCTCGCTGATAAAGGCCTCAGCAAATCCTCTCCGCAGGCCCAGCTCCGGCCCACCCACCAACCGACCCGCATTCTTCACTACATCGTCCGTATCAGTAGAACTAGGGCCGATGAACGCCACCATCTGGTCCGCCATTGCGGCCAACTGCGCGGGAGCCGGACCGTTGCCTCCATTGGCATCGAACCATGCCTGGAGCCGTTCAAGAAGCCGGGCCTTGATCCTTCCCGCAAGCTCGGGATCATAGGAAAAGCTCAACGCGCCGCGGCGCTTCAAATTCTCGCCATCGGCAGCGGATCGGACCCTGAATGGGAGACCTCCGACCTCTGCGTCCCGGCTTTGAGCCGGATCGCTTAGACCAACGGAATCCAGGATGAGATCCAGCATCTCCTGCTCCGCGTTCGCAGAACCCTCGCCGACCGCGCGAAAGGTCCGTTCTAACTCGTTCTTGGACGGGTTGATGTTCACGACCCGGGAACCCAACGTGAACTCAAGCAGTTCTTCAAGCGCCTGGGTCGTTCCCGAAGCGCCCATCAGACGGTTGCCGTGGTCGCTGTGAAGCGAATCGATGGTCGCGACCTGGGTGGACGTCTCGCTCTTCTTGACGACCTTGACCGCGGCGGCGACGTTCCAGTCCTTTGCCGCCAGCGCGAGGGCGGCCTGATAGTACTCGTTGGAAATGATGCTGGTGCTTTTCACAGCACCCAATGAATCGACCGGCGCGATGACTTCCTTGCCTTCGGGGTCGGTCGTCAGCAGCCAGCCGCCGGCCGCGTTCCGTTTGCCGATATCCAGAACGCCCTTGATCGCCGAATGGATCACCCCGTCATTGACCGAAAGACCCGGCGTGCTGCCGGGTCCGGAATCCGACCCTGCATTCGAGAAAGGTTCCTTGATGTAATCGATCAGGCACTGGGTCAGCTCGATCTTATCGCGATAGACCAGGATCTTTTTTTCCTTCCGGTCGGCATCGCTGCGGTAAAGGGCATCCTTATGTCTCAGGAACTCTGTCTCCGTCGCGCAATGGATCACCTGAATATCGCTGTTCCAAGCGCCTGTCGGGTCCACCGCACCGCGCTCGGTGTTCCAGATCCGGTCGATCACCAACTTTACGTTGGCCACTTTTTGTGGGTCGACCTCCTGAGTTCCCTTGGACTGCAGGGCGGCGTCACGGTCGGTCGCCAATAAATGCAATTCGTCGATCAGCGTCACCAGGTTCATATTCAGGGCGTCGCGAAGCTTCTTGTCGTCTTCGGAACTGTTCTGGATGTGAGCGCGTTCCGTCTTTCCGATCACAACTATAGTAGCGGCGGAATCTTCCAACGCAGAAACAAGGCCGGGCATATCGTTCTTGGCGTGCAGCTCGCTGCCATTGACCATGTTCATGCCAAAGATCTGAACAATGTCGCGGTATGCGTTCTCAGATCCGCCCACCGTTTTAGAGCCTGTAAAATTACCCACGCCGTCAGCACTTTCGGCGACGATCATACCCCGGTACTCATTGCCCAGTGCGGCACGAGAAATGGCATGGAACAGCGGATAAACGATGGTTTTTCCGCCGCCGGCGAGAAGACCCACCGACCGTCCCTGCATCATAAGATCCAACATGATGAGCTGGTCAGGCTTCAGACCGTTCTTGAAGCCGGAAGCCCATTTGAAGGTTTCCAGCACAAACGCCGTATAGGCCGGAAGATCCTCGGGTGAAAGGGCGCCCGTCGGGGAATTTTTCATCTTAGCCCCGAAGCGTTCTTCATGATATTTGGCCAGAACTTCCTGAGCCCGGCGCGATCCCATTGTGGCTCCCTCCTGCCGCATCAGGTCGGCCAGATCGCCTGCCATCTGCTCCTGGATCCGCTTAACCCCGTCTTTTTTCTCTTTGTTTTTGGCATGCTCGACGAGGGATTCGCTATTAAGGGTTTCGCCTCCGATCCGGTCCAACAGCCCTTGAACGTCCGAGACCACCGAGTTGAATATTTCGGGATTCGAAACCAGGAAGGCTTTTGCTTCAAGGACGGTCACTTTTTTTTCCGTGGGGTTGACGGGCACTTCGAGTGTAAAAAGTCCTGAATTCACCGCCCAAGCGAACAATTCAAGCTTCTGGTCGTCGGATAAATGCCGATAATCGCCTCCATTGATCGCGAGCGGTTCCGCGAGCGCCGCCACGATCCCGATCCCTTTCACGCCTTCCATCGCCGCGTCCATGCGCTTGAGCTTTTCGAGGGTTTCCTGACGGCCTTCCTCGACCCGGGACTTGCGGCCAAAGTCGGCGACCAAGTAATACAATCCGGAACGGCGGCCGGAAGCCTCCAGACGCTCCGCGGACCGGACTTCCGCCAGCCGGCGGCCGGCGAGGACCAGCCGGGCCGTGTCCACGAGGACCGGCGAAGCCGGTGCCGCTGCCGCGGAGGCGGCATCGAACAGCTCTGCCTGCAGCACCTGGACCACATCCTGAGCCAGGTCCGCCGGTCTCGACAGGATCTCCCGGATCTTTTGCTCCGAAACTCCGAGATTCTGCAGAATGGCGGCCGCCTGTTGGGGGTCCTGAAACAATTGGTTCATCAGAAGGGCTCTCAGCGGGTTCTCAGCCCCTCCCTCCAACGCGCGCGCAAGGACACGCTCGGCCTGACCGGCCGGGTCCGCGCCGGTCGGTTCACCGTCGAGGAAGACCTGTTTTAAGTAGGGATCCTCCGCCACCGCTTCCAAGAGGTCTTGGCCCAGGAAATCCGCGATCTGAGTCCGCGCTTGTTGACGCTGCGGGTCCACAGCGGCGGGAGAAGCGGGTGCGGCGGGAGGGGTGATGCCGATCTCGCGCTCGAGACGGTCCAAGGTCCCCGACGCGGCAGCATCGACCAATTCACGCAGATCGGAGAACGCGATGGTCAGGGCCGTACCCCGCGCGCCCTGTTCGAGCAAACGGCGATGGGACTCACGGCTCCGGTTCCATCGGGCGGCGAAGCGTGCGAGACGGCCTCTCCAACCGGTCATGCGCGAGGCCATGGCCTCGCGAGCCGCATGGGCCGTGGCTTCGGCGCGGGCTTGAGCCAGCTCGAGGATGAGCCGTTCAGAAAGCTCGGCAGGCGCGAGAAAGATCACCCGCAAGGCTTCCTCGGCGTCCACATCCAAAGCGATGCCCGAAGCGGCGACAAAGCCATTTCCGGCCCATCCGTCCCTTAAATGCTCCTGGAGCAGGGCTTCACTGCCCGCCTCTCTTTTCTGGATCTTCTCGATGTCCGTCTCAGAAACACCTATCATCGTCAGGAGCTCAGCCGTCTGCGCGGGATCCCGAAGCAGGATCTCTCTCAAAAAGGCGGCGACGGGATGACCGGGATCCTCCATAAGCGCGAAACGCAACGCCAGATACGGGCCTTCCGCCGCCATTTTCTGTTGAAAAGCAGCTTCACTGAATTCCCGGCCTTCGCTCCGGGCGCGCATGACCTCAAGCTCTCTCTGGGCCGACAGATAATCGTCCTGAAGCGCAGGATTCATTTGAAGCCCCTCGATCAACGCGTTCCCGACGGCGCGAACTGCCTGGACCCGGGATTCGAAACGTTCGGCAAACTCCGCCGCTGACAGCGCGAGATCGCGGCCCTTATAGCGCTTCTGCAAATTCCTAAGCTCAAGTTGATGATTTTTTTCGAGGGCCTTAAGTTCTTTGGCGGTGATCCAGCCGCGTGAGGCTCCCAGCCGCGCGAGGTTGATCCACGCGTCCGCCTGATCGAGCTCGAGCGTCAGATGCTCGGCACTCAAACCCGGTCCCAGCCGATCAAGCTCACCTTCCCGTCTTTGGATGCCTTGCCCGATCCGCTCCCGCTTCGCCAGGTCCTCTTTGAGAGCCTCCGCATACGCCTTGGCGGACGCGTAATGCATCGAATAACCCAAAAAGGCAAGGAAGGTCATGGCGGTGAGAGTCCGCGTCTGAGGATCCCACTGAGCGTTCGTTTGGGCGGCGATGCCGGCGATCTCCTGTTCAAGAAGGGCCTGCTCCTTGATCAGATCGTTCGCCTCTTGCTGCTCTTGGGAAGTAAGGGGGCGGCCGCCGTCCTTCGCCGCGGCATCAGCGATCGCCTGGATCCTGGCGTCGATCTCACGCATCCGGGCGGCCTTCTGAACCCCTTGGCCATGGAGTTTCATCACGTCAGAGACCGCCTCGACTTCATCAACGAATCTTTGAGCCATTTCAACTGAGGACAGACCCTCTCTCTCTGCTGTCTCCGAGAGCATCTCCCGCATGCTTGCATCGAAGTCCTCGGACATCAGTCCCGCCAGTAAACGGTTAACAAAGGCTTCCGTCAGGAGCGCTTTGTGCACCCTGACCCCGGGAGCGCCCGCCGGGTCCGCTTCGACAAAGCCTTCAGAGCTGGAGGCCAACTGATTCAGGCGGTGGACCAGCTCGTTGTGCATTTCCTGCCGCTTGACCGGGTCCTGTTCCGAGCGGATCTGGTCCATTTGGACCCTCAACTGCTGCTTGAGCACCCGCTCACCCTGACGGATGAACATGGCCTCCACTTCCGAGGCAAGGTAGAGCTTCCCTTCGTAAACCAGGTAGGATTTTTTGAGGCCGGGAGCTTCTTTTTGACCCGCCTTGGCTGCGGCTTCACGCAACGCTTGCCGGTGTTCTTCAAGCGCTTGCTGGAGCCCTTCACGGTGAGCGCTCATTTTGGTCGAATAAAAATCATTCCCCAGAAAAACTTCGGCTTGTCTCCGGATCGCTTCTTTCAACGCTGAAGCAGTCACGATCAAGCGCTTGCCTTTCACCCAGGCCGTATGGACAGATTTTTTTCCTTCCGTCAATATCCGGGCCAGACGATCGATCTCTTCCTGCTCATACTCCGCCAAGAGCACTTTTTCAGCTTCCAGAACATGCTGCTCAGATTCAGCGTACGGCCCGATACCTTCTTCCGCGGCCAAAGTCAGACCTTGTTTATGACTGAGGATCAACCGGTCGTGCGCATAATT
>Ga0209573_1001907_pt1 | contig 29161 bp, 22 predicted proteins | sample TNRBio252014_DNA_FD_185870 | JGI IMG/M metagenome (GOLD analysis project Ga0209573, IMG submission 185870) | Wastewater treatment Type I Accumulibacter community from EBPR Bioreactor in Madison, WI, USA - TNR Reactor_6/25/2014_ DNA (SPAdes)... | ecosystem: Engineered > Bioreactor > EBPR >...
AGTCCCCAGGTCCTTGCCGACCACGGCGAGCTTGCCGAGCACGTCGTGCGTCGCGGTGATGATGTGGCAGCCGACGGCGTCCGCCTGGAAGATGTTCAGCAGCTCGCGCGGGCTCGCCCACAGCAGCTCCGCCTTCGGCCGCCCCGCCAGCAGCGTCAGCGCCTCCGCCATGTGGGGGACCGGATCGACGCCGGTATCGGCGACGCGGCCGGCGAACACCGAGACGATGGCGGGCGTGTCGGGCGAGAGCGCGGCGGCCACCTCGCGCACCTGCGCCAGCGTCAGGATGGCGGTGACGTTCAGCACCACCCCCTGCTTCGACAACCGCTCGATCAGGCCCGCCGAGGACTCGCCCCGCGTGTTGGTGACCGGGATCTTGACGTTCACGTTCGGTCCCCACGACGCGATGTACAGCGCCTGGCGCTCCATCTCGTCGAACTCGTCGGCGAACACCTCCAGGGAGACCGGGCGATCCGGCACGCGGGCGAGGACCTCGCGGCCGAACGCCTCGTAGTCGGCCACGCCCGCCTTGCGCATCAGCGTCGGATTGGTGGTGAACCCCTTGATCAGCGGGTTCTTGTACATGGCGAGGATGCCGGCGAGGTCGGCACCGTCGCTGAATATCTTGATCCGCAGGTCGGCCACGTTTGGCATTCCCGATCCTTCCCCTCAGGCGACCCGTGCCGCCGTGCTGTCGTTCAGTCGCTCGCGTGCGAGGATCCACTCGACCGCCGCGCCGAGCGAGGCGACGCTCGCCGCCTGCGCCGTCGGCCGCTCCTCGGCCGTGTAGCCCAGGTCGACGAACACCGGTGTGCAGCCGGCGCGCACCGCTGCCTCGACGTCGCTGGACCGGTCTCCCACCGCATACGAGGCGCCCAGGTCCAGGTTCCAGCGCCGGGCGGCATCCAGCAGCATCCCCGCCCCCGGCTTGCGCCGCTCGGTCGCCTGCGCGCGCGTCTCGCAGCAGACTTCGATGTCGTCGACCGGCGCCTCTTCGCGCAAACGCGCGTGCATTTCGTCCAGCACCGCGCGGTCGAGCAGGCCCGCGCCCACGTCCGGCTGGTTGGTGACGACGACGACGACGAAGCCCGCCGCCTGCAGGGCGCGCACGGCCTCGCCGGCACCGGGATAGAGGCGGAAGTCCTCGAGCCGTCGCGGCGCATACGAGCGGCCGTCGCGGAATTCGGGGACCACCAGCACGCCGTCGCGGTCGAGGAACACGCCGCGCTGCCGGCCGGGCGCGACCGGCATCCGGGTCACCACTTGGTCCGCTGCGTCTGCAGCGCCGGATGCGAGACGAGGCAGTGCCAGACCACGGCGTGGAACGCTTCGGTGTGCGGCGTGACCCGGCCTGCGTCGATGGTGGGCACGATCACCACCGCATCCGCCACCTGCGCCGTATAGCCGCCGTCGCGGCCGACGACGCCGTAGACGGCGAGGCCGCGGCCCTTCGCCTCTTCCAGCGCGCGCACCAGGTTCATCGAGACGTTGTGCTCGGCGTTGCCGCCGCCGACGGAGAAGACGAGCACCGCATCCTTCGCCGCAGCGCGGCTGGTGCGCAGCCAGCCGGCGAACACGGTCTCCCAGCCCTCGTCGTTGGTCCTGGCCGTCAGCTCGGAGACGTTGTCGGTGGGCGCGTAGGCTTCCACGTCGCACAGCTTGCGGAAGTCGTTGACCGCGTGGCTCGCATTGGCGGCGCTGCCGCCGACGCCCAGGATGAACAGCCGGCCGCCCCGTTCGCGGACCGCGGCGATGCCGTCCGCCATGCGCTCCAGCGCCTGGTCGTCGATCCGCCGACAGATCTCCATCGCCTCGGAAAAGAATTGTCGGGCAAACGTCACCAGCCGTCTCCGCTTCCGCGCGCTTCGTTCGCAAGGACGGAAAATGCAGGGGAGCCGGGCGCCCGTACCTGCCGCGATGCGGCAGCGTCGGCCGCGTCGGGCTGTGGGAACGGCCACCGCCGGGCGGACCCTCCATACCGCCGAAGGCTATCCATTGATCAAGATTTTCACCCTGTCAACTGCGGCACGCCGGTCGAATTCCATTGTTTCAAGTTGTTGCACAAGATTTGATCGCACCCGTTCCGGCTTGTCACCCCCACCTCCGCCGGCGCAAGCTTCACTCGCCGGGGGCGGACGCTGCAGTGCAGCAGCGCGCCACTCCCTGTGACACTCCGGAACCGACCGCATGACCCATGATCGGCGCATTTCTGTGACGGGGCTCGGATACGTCGGGCTGCAGGTGGCGGTCGCCTTCGCTCGCGCCGGGTCACCGGTGATCGCCTACGACGTGGACGGGACGCGCATCGCCGAGCTTGCCGCCGGCATCGACAGGACGGCGGAGGTGGACGCGGCCGAGCTGCGCCGGGCGCACCTGCGGTTCACGGCCGATCCCGCCGACCTCGCCGCGGCCGACTTCCACATCATCGCCGTGCCGACGCCGCTGACCGATGCGCGCAAGCCGGACCTGGGTCCGCTGCTGGCGGCGGCGCGCACGGTGGGTGGCCAGCTCCGGCCCGGCGCCGTCGTCGTCTTCGAATCGACCGTCTACCCGGGGGCGACCGAGGAGGACTGCGTGCCGGCACTGGAGCTGGCTTCGGGCCTCGCCTGCGGCCGCGACTTCCGGGTCGGCTACTCGCCGGAGCGGATCAATCCCGGAGATCGGCAGCACCGGTTCGAGAGCATCGTCAAGGTGGTGGCGGCGCAGGACGCAGGCACGCTCGAGCTGCTGGCGGCGGTCTACGGCAGCGTGGTGACCGCCGGCGTCCACCGGGCACCCGACATCCGCACCGCCGAGGCGGCGAAGGCGATCGAGAACACCCAGCGGGATCTCAACATCGCGCTGATGAACGAACTGGCGATGATCTGCACCCGGCTCGGCATCGACACCCGCGACGTCCTCGCGGCGGCGTCGACCAAGTGGAACTTCCTGCCGTTCTCCCCCGGGCTGGTGGGCGGGCACTGCGTCGGCGTCGACCCCTACTACCTCACCGACCGGGCGGAGCGCGCCGGTTACCACCCCGAGGTCATCCTGGCCGGACGGCGAATCAACCACGACATGGGCCGCTGGATCGCGCGCGAGACGATCAAGCGCCTGTACGACGGGGGCAGCACCACCGCCTCCGGGCCACGGCTCGTCACGGTCCTCGGCATCACCTTCAAGGAGGACGTGCCGGACGTGCGCAACACCCGCGTCGCCGACCTGATCGAGGAGCTGCAGGCCTTCGGCGCCCGGGTGCAGGTGGCCGACCCGCTGGCGGACCCGGTGGACGTGGCCGCGGCGTACGGGCTGCAGCTGCAGCCCCTGAATGGGCTGGCCCCGGCCGACGGCGTGGTCCTCGCGGTCCCCCACCACGCCTACCGGCGGGCCGGCTGGCCGCTGGTCCAAAGGCTGTTGCGCGACGGAACCGGGGTGGTGGTGGACGTGCGCGCCTGTCTCGACCGGGCGGCAGCGCCGGCCGGCGTCCGGCTGTGGCGGCCGTAACCGGCGCTCAGGCGGGCCGGCCGAGCAGCAGGTCCAGGTAGCGATCGACGGCGCCGTCGAGCGAGAACGCGCCCGCCCGTTGCTGCAGCCGCTCCGAATCACGCGGCGCGTCCAGCGTCGCCGACAGCGCGCGGGCCAGCGCCGCGTCGTCACCCACCGGCACGAGGCTCCCCCACCGGCCACCCTCCAGCAGCTCGTCCGGCCCGCTCGGGCAGTCGGTGCTGACCACCGGACAGCCGCAGGCGAGCGCTTCCACCAGCACGTTCGGAAACCCCTCCCACGCGGACGACAGGGCGAACGCGCCGGCGCGCCGCACGTAGGCGAAGGGGTTGCTCACCGCGCCGGGCAGCCGGACCCGCCCGACGATGCCGAGGGACGCCGCCAGCTGCTCCAGGGCCGGGCGCTCCGGCCCCTCGCCCAGGATCACGAGCCGCGCCGGCCGCTCCGCGGCGAGGCGCGCGAAGGCGCGCAGCAGCGTCGAGTAGTCCTTCTGCGGCCACAGCCGGCCGACGGCGACGATCACCGGCGGCGCACCCGGGGAGAACCAGCCGTCCTCCGCAGACTCCTCCTCCGCCACCGGCTCGCTGGCCATCGCCCCGACGCGATCGATATCGACCGGGTTGTGGATGGCGGTGATCCGGCCCGGCTCCAGGCCGGTGAACGCGGCCAGATCGCGGGCGACGCCCTCGGAGACGGCGACGATGCCGTGGGCGCGCGGATACCAGGAGCGGATCTGTTCCGGCAGCAGGCGGTCGAACCCATGCGCCCCGCTGGAAATGTCGATCGACGGCATGTTGGCTTCGCGGATGACGACGCGGGTGGGCCCGCCGGCCAGCGCCGCCGCCCAGAGGGCGGCGATGTTGTTCCACCGCAGAGTGGTGAACAGCGCGTCCGGCCGCTCTTCGCGCAGGTAGCGAACGAGACGCGGCAGGCAGCGCGCCGCCGCCGGCATCTTGGCGCGGACGGACGCCCCCGGCAGGCTCCGGGCCGTTTCCCACGGCAGGCGCAGCAGGGCCGGCCAGATGGTCAGCGGCGATCCGCACCCCAGTTCGACGACGCGGACGCCGTCGGGGATCTCCGCCACCAGCGGTCCCTTCCGCGACACCAGCACCACGTCCAGCCGGAACGCCGCGCGGCGCGCCAGCCCGCGCACGACCGACAGGACGACGCGCTCGGCGCCGCCCAGCATCAGCGAATTCATGAACAGCGCGAGGTGCGGCATGTGCATCGGTGTGGGCCGTGTAAGCGGAGCGGCTCAGGAGGCGGCGCGCAGGCGGACGGCCGGCTGCACGAACTCCGCCCAGCGGGCGTGCCACGCCTGGAACATCAGGATGCTCCACAGCAGCTGCTCGTGGTCGTGCGAGCCGCTCAGGTGCTGGCGCCAGACCCGGCGGACGGTGCGGGGATCAAGCAGGCCGGCGGTCTCCATCGCCCGCTCGTCCAGCAGCGATTCCACCCACTCGCGCAGCGGGCCGCGCACCCACTGGGTGATCGGCACGCCGAAGCCCGCCTTCGGCCGGTCGGTGAGCGCCGGCGGCACGTGGCGGGCGAGCACCGCGCGCAGCACCCGCTTGCCGCCCCCGGCACCGATCCGCAGTTCGTTCGGCAGGGTCAGCGCAAATTCGACGACCCGCCAGTCCAGCAGCGGGCAGCGCACCTCGAGCGCGACGGCCATGCTCGCCCGGTCCACCTTCACCAGGATGTCGTCGGTCATGTAGCCTTCCATATCCACCTGCAGCATCGCCTGCAGGGGATCGGGGACGTCGGCCCAGCGGCCGGGATCGGTGAGCACGCACGGCACGTCGTGGGCACCCGGCACCAGTTCGGCGATCCTGTCCCAGTGGCCGCGCTTTTCCGCCAGCATCCCCACCGGCGAGCCGCCCCGCAGCAGCGCGGCCCGCTTCGAGAGCTTCGCCGCATACTTCTGCCGGCGGCCGCGGCGCGGATCGGGGCCGTCGTCCGACGGATCGGCCATCCACGGCCGGCTCGCCGCGTGCCGCATCCAGCCGGCGAGCCGCTGGCGCACGCCGGGCGGGAAGCGCTTCCACTTCTCCCACTGCTTCAGGCAGCGGGGATAGATGTTGTAGCCGGCGAACAGTTCGTCGCCGCCGTCGCCGGTGAGCGCCACGGTCACCTGCGAGCGGGCCAGTTTCGAGACGATGAAGGTGGGGATCTGCGACGGATCGGCGAACGGCTCGTCGTAGAGGTCGGGCAGGCGTGGGATCAGGTCCAGGCTGTCCCGGGGCGTGACGAACAGTTCGTGATGATCGGTGCCCAGGTGGCGGGCGACGGCCATGGCGTGGCCGGCCTCGTTGTACTTCGCCTCGTGGAAGCCGATGCAGAAGGTCTTGACCGGCCGGTCGCTCCGGGCCTGCATGAGGGCCACGACGGTGGTCGAATCGATCCCGCCCGACAGCAGCGCCCCCAGGCTCACGTCGGCGATCATCCGCTTGCCGACCGCGTCCGCCAGCAACGATTCCAGCGCGTCCCCGGCATCCTCGAGCGAGCCCGCGAACGGCTGCCGGCGCCCGGCTTCCGCCGCCGTGCGCGCCGACCAGTAGGACACGGGCACGGCCTCCTCCGGCCGCGTCCCGGCGTGCACGGTGACGAAGCTCGCCGGCGGCAGCTTGCGCACGCCCTCGAAGATGCAGAACGGCGACGGCAGCCACGCGTAGCGGATGAACAGGGCCAGCGCATCCCGGTCGACGGCGGCCGAGAACCGGGGGTGGCACATCAGCGCCTTCAACTCGGAGCCGAACAGCAGCGTATCGCCGAACCAGCCGTAGTAGAGCGGCTTCTTGCCCAGCCGGTCGCGGGCGAGCGTCAGCGTCCGCTCCTTCCGGTCCCAGACGGCGAAGGCCAGCATGCCGTTGCAGCGCTTCAGCGTCTCCTCGACACCCCACTCCAGGACGGCGGCGAGCAGGATTTCGGTGTCCGAATGGCCGCGGAACCGGTGGCCGCGCGCCTCCAGATCCTGGCGGAGCTCGAGGAAATTGTAGATCTCGCCGTTGAACGAGATCACCAGCCGGCCATCCGCCGAGAGCATCGGCTGGTGGCCGGCGGCGGAGAGATCGAGGATCGACAGCCGGCGATGGGAGAGCGCGATGCCGGCGGCCCCGTCCGCCCAGGCGCCGCTGTCGTCCGGCCCGCGGTGCGCGATCGCATCCGCCATCGCCTTCGCAGTGGCCCGCAGGCCCTCTTCGGGCCCGGCTCCCGCCGCCGTCAAGAATCCCGCGATACCGCACACGTCCGGCTGTCTCCCCTGGCTGCTACGGCGTGAGCGGCTTGAACCACTTGCGATTGCGCAGGGAGTTCTTCCGCCTCTGGCGGGCGCTCCGCCGCAGCGTTTCCCACGTCGAAATGTAGGCGAACCGCCGCTGACCGTTCGCCGGCGGCGTGGCGGGGGCGGCTTCGTCAGCCCCGTCGTCCAGCCACCGCGCCGCATAGTCGCTCTGCACGGGCGGTGTCGCGAACAGCGGCCGCAGGGCGGTCCGTCGGGCGTGAACGTAGATCGAGATCGGCTTGTCGGTCACGATCACCGTCCGCTTGCCGACCTCAGCCGGGTCGGCAGCCTCGAACACCCGCTGGCGGGCGCTCCGTTCCACGATGTGCAGCGGGGTTTCGATCAGACACAGCGTCTCGACCCGGTAGCCGTTCGCCTCGCAGAACACCCGGTAGAAGAACTCCGGGCTGAACTGATAGAATCCGTGGCCGCACAGGTTGTTGGCGTTGGTGCAGATGAACAGGCTGCCGCCGACCTTCGGCATGCCCATGTAGTTCTGCAACACCTGGCGGACGTCGAAGATGTGCTCCATCGTGCCGCCATCGATGACGGCATCGAAGCTCTCGGCGTAATCCTCCGGCAGCGGCCGGTTGAAGTCGTGGGCGACGCTGACACTCTGGTACTCCGAGGCGTCGAACGAGACCACCTGCTCGGCGCGGAGAAACCGGCAGAGGAAGTCCTCGCAATAGCCGTCGGCGGCGAACCCCTCGTCGGGGGCGGGAGCGCCGCAGCGACGGGCAAGCTCGGTCAGGTCGGCGAGCGGCACGGTCAGGGACTGCCGGCCGATCGTCGCGGTCCTGGAGAACGTCGCCCCCTCCTCCCATGCCCGGACCAGGAGTGCCGCGACGCTGGTCTTGATGCCCATCGCTCCGCCTCCTCAGGCCGACCGGTCCGGGAGAGCCGTCATCCGGCCAGCACCGCCTCGAAGCCGGACACCGCCTGATCCAGCGAAAACGCCCGGGCGCGCTCGGTCATCTGCGCCCGGGCCGGTGGTGCCTCGAGCGTGCGCAGGATCGCCGCCGCCATGGCGTCGCTGTCGCCGACGGGCACCAGCGGGCCGAACCGGCCGCCATCGAGAATCTCGTCCGGACCGCTCGGGCAGTCGGTGCTGACCACCGGGCAGCCGCAGGCCATCGCCTCGATCAGCGCGTTCGGCAGACCCTCCCACACCGAGGACAGCACGAACAGCGACGCCCGGCCGTAGTAGGCGAAGGGATTCTCCACGTGGCCCGGGAAGTCCACGTCCTCGCCGATCCCCAGGCTGTCGGCGAGCGCCCTCAGCTCCGGGCCATCGCGGCCGCTGCCGAGGATCAGCAGGCGCGCCGCGCGCACCGAGCGGACTCTTGCGAACGCCTTCAACAGCGTCGGGAAATCTTTCTGCGGCTTGAACTTGCCCGATCCGATGACGACCGGCTCGTTGCCGTCGGCAAGCCAACGATGGTCGACCGGCTCGGCCGCGAGGATCGGCAGCTCCGGCCGGAACACCGGATTGTAGACGACCGAGACCCGGCTCCCGTTCAGGCCGGTGATCCGCGTCACGTCGTCGGCGACGCCGCGCGACGGCGCCACCACCGCGTCCGCGAACCGGAACAATCGGCGCATCAGCCGCGGCACCGAGCGCACCCAGTTCGACTCCAGGTTTGCCGCGGCCACCGACATGTGGTTGCGGACGCTGACGACGATGCGGGTGTCGGAGGATTGCATCCGGGCGGCGAGCAGGAGTGCGATGTTCGGATAGTTCAGGAACGACAGTGCGGCGTGCGGCTTCGCCGCCTTCATGTACGCGATCAGCGCGCGCAGTGGCGGCCGGTCCTTGTACAGCAGCATCGCCAGCGGCTTCAGGCACCCGTCGCCACCCGAGAGCCAGACGGCGGGCGCCGTCCACAGCGCCCAGGCGAAGGTGCGCAGCAGCCATCCGCGATCGACCATCCCTGCCGGCGCAGCGTCGCGCAGGTTGACGATCCGCACGCCCGGGCAGTTCGCCCGCAGTTCGTCGAGCAGCCACGCTCCGTCCTCCTCCACCAGGAAATCCACCTGGTGCTGCCGCGAGGCGAGTCCGCGCGCCAGATTGGCGGCAACCCGTTCGGCACCGCGGGCCGACTTCAGCGACCGCATGTAGATGGCGACGTGCACCTCAGCCCCCCTTGCCCGGGCGGAGATCAACGCCCTCAGCGCCCTCACCGGCCTGCGGCCGGGCAGCCCGACGGCCTGGGGCAGTGGTCTGCGGGGAAACCTTCGGGGTGTTCACCCCTGCACCCTCCGGATCCGGGGCGTCGAAAACATGATCGGTGGTTCTAGCGGACGCGGCCCACATCGAGCAACAGCGGCAGCGACGAGGAGGCGGTGGACCCGCCGGTTGAAGCCGGCACCCGGGGTTTCACCCGGATGCCGGAGAGCAGAGAGGCCGGCCGGCCGAAACGGAAGGAACGGCGAGCCGGAACCGCGAAGAACGATGCGCGGTCAGATCGAATGATGCGCCGGCCGCAGACTCGGCATGCTGCTGCGGTCGCCACCGGATGCGGGAGCGGCCCGCTCGACGATGGCGCGCACGTGCGACACCGCCCGGCCCAGGCAGTCCAGGTTGGGGACCGGCCGGTCCTCCGGGAAGCGATCCCCCAGCCACACCGCCCGGCCGCTGTCGACCAGGTGCGTGTGGATGATGCGGATGTCGCGTCCCAGCCGCTCCGGGCCGAATCGCATCAGCTGGCGGTAGAGGAACGCCTTGACGTGCGAGCGCTCGATGTGCCGGCGGCCGGAACGGGCGCGGCGGATGGACGCGGCCGCCTGTACGGTGGACGGCCGCATGGCGTTCTCGCCCTCGCCCAGGTCGAAGATGTGGACCGGCTTGCGGGTGGCGCAGGCCTCGGCCAGCATCGACATGCTGTCGCCGGTGACGATGATCTGGTCGGCGAGCCCGAGGAACGCGAAGTACGGGTTGTCGGGCGCGTCCTTCGTCCAGCGGAACAGGCACGCGGGCACGCTCAGGTGCTCCTCCATCGCATCGATGGTGGGCAGCGGCGTCCGCGCGCTGGTCGTGATCAGCAGCGAGCCGCCGCGGCTGGCGGCGAGCGCCGAGGCTTCCCGCGCCAGCCGCTCGGCGGCACGGATGTCATAACTGTAAGGTCCGGAGCTGCCGCCGACGACGACGACGACGTACGGTCGCGGCAGATGCGCCAGCCGGTCCTGCCAGCGGACGGCCTCGCGGGCGAGGCGCTCGGCCGTCACCCGGTGCAGCGGCGTCTGGTTGTGCAGGACGTTCGGGCGGACCGGCAGCCGGTACTGCGGCGTGGTGACGATCAGGTCGAACGCATCCAGGCTGCTCCACGGCCGACCGACGTGGACGATTCGCACCCGTTCGGGCGCCTGAGCCTTGATCCAGCGCGCAACCGGCTCGTTGCGGCGGCCGGCGGACAGCACCAGGTCCGGCCACGGCGCCTCCAGCGGGCTCGACTGCTCCCGGTCGATGCCGATCAGCGTCGTGCCGAGCAGCATGTTGGGGACGAATTCGTAGCGACGGTTGACGAACCGCTTGACCTCGAACGGCCAGCCGAGCGCTTCGGCGAGCGCCAACACCTGCGAGTTGTCGCCAGCCTTGTTGCCGGTCAGCACCCACACTCGCGGAGCGTTGGTCAGCGTTTCCGGCGACGTCAGTCCATGCGGCATTCTGTTCTTTCCTCGCCAACGCGGGCCCCTGAAAAGGCGGGCAGTGAAACGCGTCGTTGAGCGTAACTGTGGGCTCCCGTGCGAACGATACTCAAGTCAATCATTGTTTCGGTATGTTACGCGCATGGGTCGAGCGGGCACTCCGTCGCCGTCAGTCCGGCGCGCGAAAGCCTGAATCCCAAGGCCTTGTAGGCCGGATCACCGCGCCGTCCGCGATCCTGTGCCGCGACTGCGAAGCCACACCGCGGCTGCAGCGACGCCGGCCCCCGTTGCGCAGCGCGATCCCGATCGCTATAGGTGACTGCGTGCATCTGCACCAAACACTGCACCGGGACTTTCTCTGATGAGCATCGCCTTTAGAACGACTTTGCGCCACTTGATCATGTATCTGCTGTTCTTCCTGCCCAAGGAACAGCAGGTGCGGATCGAGCGCTGGCTGCGCGGCCACGAAGACTTCCGCAAGCTGGCACTCGCCGACTGCGTGATCGTCTCGTTCGGCAAGAGCGGTCGGACCTGGCTCAGGGTGATGCTGTCCCGGTTCTACCAGGTGCGCCACGGCCTGTCGCAGCGCCACCTGCTGGCGTTCGACAACCTGCACAACCGGGTGCCGGCGATTCCGCGCATCTTCTTCACCCACGACAACTACCTGAAGGACTATGTGAAGGAGCAAGGCAGCAAGGCCGCCTACTACGACAAGCGGCTGGTGCTGATGATGCGCGACCCGGCCGACGTCGCCGTCTCCCAGTACTTCCAGTGGAAATTCCGGATGACCGACCGGAAGAAGAAGATCAACAACTATCCGGAAAGCGGCGCCGACGTCTCGCTGTACGATTTCGTCATGATGCCGGAGTGCGGGCTTCCGAAGATCATCGACTTCATGAACGGCTGGGGCCGGGAGCTCGACCGGTTCCGCCACCTGATGATCGTCCGCTACGAGGACCTGCGCGCCGATCCGGAGGAGATGCTGCGCCGCATCCTGGAGTTCATCGGCACCCCCGGCTCTCCGGAGCACATCCGCCAGGCGGTGGAGTTCGCCTCGGTGGAAAACATGCGCCAGCTGGAGCAGAAACGGGTGTTCTGGCTCGCCGGTCGGCGGATGCTGGCCAAGGACCGGAGCAACCTGAACACCTACAAGGTTCGCCGGGCGAAGGTCGGCGGCTACCGCGACGACTTCACGCCTGAGCAGCTGGCGGCGATCGACGCCCTGGTGGCGCAGCGCATGCTGCCGGTGTTCGGCTATGCCCGCGACGAGGAGCCGGACGCGAGGCGCGCCGGCGCCGCCGGCTGATGGGCGGCGCCGAGAGCCGCCCGCAAATCGTGGGAGACTGCTGCATGGGAGAGGCGAGTGCCGTGAATCCCGAACCGAAACCCGTCGTCTTCATCCACACCAACGATCGTCAGATCGTGGGCGCGCTCGTCGCCCGTCACGCCCTGCAGCGGAACTCCCGCACGCCGGACGCGTTCGAGGTGCGGATTATCGAGACTCGCGACTTCCCCTTCCTCGCCGCCCGCGAAGGCCAGCCGTTCCACCGCGACGGCATCACGCGGGTCTGGCGCAACGACGACCTGCAGTCGTTCACGCCGCTGCGCTTCATCCCGCCGGAGCTGATGGGCTACCAGGGCCGGGCGCTGATCATCGACCCGGACATCTTTGCCGTCGCCGACGTCTGCGAGCTGCTGTTCCGCGACATGCAGGGGAAGGCGGTCGTCTGCCGGATGCGCAACGGGCCGAAGGGGAAGTTCGGCTACTACGCGTCCAGCGTCATGCTGCTCGACTGCGCCAAGCTGCGGCACTGGCGCTGCCGGGAGCAGTTCGAGGAGCTGTTCAGCTTCCAGCGTGACTATATGGATTGGGTGTCCCTGAAGCTGGAGGATCCGAACACGATCGGGCGCTGCGAGGACGAGTGGAACGACTTCGACAAGCTGACGCCGCAGACGAAGATGCTGCACAACACCCGGCGTCTGACCCAGCCGTGGAAGACCGGGCTGCCCATCGATTTCGAGCCGCCGGACGCGTTCAAGCCGATCCCGATGTACGCTTGGCTGATGCGATTCGGTCGTCGGTTCTTCGGTCCCAACAAGCTGATCGGCCACTACTGGCGCCATCCGGATGCGAACCAGGAACGGCTGTTCTTCGGCCTGCTGCGTGAGTGCATCGACAAGGGAATCGTCACCGAGCAGATGCTGCGCGAGGAGATGAGCCGCAACCACGTCCGCCACGACGCCTTCCAGGTGCTCGAGCGGACGACGCCGCTGGCGGCGTGACCACGCCCCTGGGCGGATCGACGACCGCGCCCTACGGCGCGGACGGATCGACCGCCCCGTCCCAGGACGCGGGCCGGCCGGACACGCGGTTCGCGCTCGCCCACCTCTCCGATCCGCATCTGCCGGGCCATCTCGACGGGTGGCCGGTGGCGATGCTGAACAAGCGGGTGTTCGGCTACCTGTCGTGGCGGCTGCACCGGGCCGGCATCCACCGGCAGGAGGTTCTCGACGCGCTGCGCCAGGACCTGCTGCGGCTGCGCCCCGACCACGTGGCGGTCACCGGCGACATCGTCAACATTTCGCTGCCGGCGGAGTTTCGCCGCGCCGGCGAATGGCTGCGGACCCTGGGGATGCCCGCCGATGTCTCCGTCGTTCCCGGCAACCACGACGCCTACGTGCACGTGAGCTGGGAGCGGTCGTGGGCGTACTGGAGCGAGTTCCTGCGCGGCGACACGCCGCCGCCCGGCGCCGCCCGCCGCACCGAAGTCCCGGCCGAGGCCTGGTTCCCGGTCGTGCGCAGGCGCGGGCCGCTGGCGCTGGTCGGACTGTCGACCGCCGTGCCCACCGCACCCGGCCGCGCCACCGGCACCCTCGGCCGGTCGCAGCTGGACCGGCTGGCCCGGAGCCTGCGCGAGCTGGGCGCGGCGGGTCTGTTCCGCGTCGTCCTGCTGCACCACCCGCCGCATCCGGCCGGCGCGCCTGCGACCAAGGTGCTGACCGACGCCGAACACCTGCAGCGGGTGATCGCCGAGCAGGGCGCCGAACTGGTCCTGCACGGGCACGAACACCGCCTGCGGATGCACGAACTGCCCGGCCGCGACGGCACGGTGCCGGTGTTCGGGGTCGCGTCGGCCTCGCTGCTGCCGCAGGGAAGCCGTGTCACCGCCGGCCAGTACCACATTCACTACGTCAGCCGCCACCCGGACGGCTGGGCGATGGAAACGCACATCCGCAGCTTCGACGTCCACCACCACCGCTTCGTCGAAACCCACCGGCTGCAGCGGGTGCTGCACCGCGGTGGAACGGCGGTGGCATTCCGGGCCGCATCGCCGGGTTCGACACCAACACCGGCACTGTGATACATCCAACGAAGCCGCCGGGGGGCGTGCCGCCGCGACGCAGGCCCGGCACCGGCCGAGCCCGGCCGGCTTGCACGCGTTCGCCGAACCCCTGCCCGGCCCGCAGCGGTTCAGCGGCTGTTTCTGGACCCGACCCCACGGCATCACCGGATGCGCATCGTCGATACCTACGTCTTCCGCCAGACCCTGAAGCCGATGATCATCTCGCTGGTCGTGGCATTGCTGGTGCTGCTGATCGAGCGGATGCTGCGGCTGCTCGATCTGGTGCTGGGCGCCGAAGGCCCGCTGAAGATCATGTTCGAGATCATGACCTTCCTGGTGCCGCACTACATCGGCCTCGCCCTGCCGATCAGCCTGCTGATCGGGGTGATGATCGCCTTCAATCGCTACAGCCGCGACGGCGAGATCGATGCGCTGCAGTGCGCCGGGGTCAGCCTCGCCCGGCAGTCGCGGGCGACGATCGTGGTCGCCCTGCTGGTCACCGTCGTCACCGCGGCGACGCTGGGCTACCTCAAGCCGTTCGGCCGCTACGCCTACCAGGCGATGGTGTTCACGGTCAGCAACGCCGCCTTCCAGTCGCTGCTGCGGCCGGGGGTCTTCGCCGAACTGGACGACACCACCGTCCTGATCCAGGGCATCTCGGCCGAGACCGGCACCTTCAGCAGGGTCTTCCTCTACGAGCAGAACGGGCCCGGGGGATCGACGGTGATCACGGCGCGCAACGGCGATCTGGTGCGCACCAGCGAGGAAGGCCCGCCGCTGCTCCGCCTGTTCGACGGCATCCGGCTGACGCTGCGCGACGGCCGGCAGGCCGCCAGCCGGCCGGGCGACGGTGACGACGGCCCGCCCACGGGCGTCCTGCGTTTCGCCCAGCTGCGGATGGGCCTCGGCCAGGACCAGCAGCGGATGTTCCGCCGCCGCGGTGCCGACGAGCGCGAGTACACGCTGAGCGAGCTGTGGCGCAGGCAGGACAGCCCGCCGCCGGGCGTCCGTCCGTCGGACATGATCGCCGAGTTCCACGGCCGGCTGGCGCGCATCGTCTCGGTGCCCTTCCTGCCGCTGCTGGGCATCCCGCTGGCGTTGGGGCGGCGCCGCAGCGACCGCTCCTACGGCATCGCCATCGGGCTGCTGGCGATCATCGTCTACAACCAGATCCTGGACCTGGGGGAGAACATGGCCGAGACCGGCGACATCAGTGTGTTGGTCGGCCTCTGGCTGCCGTTCCTGATCTTCGCCGGCGGCACGCTGTTCATGTTCCTGCGCGCCTCGCGCACCGTCGCCGCCAGCAGCGGCTCTCCCGCCTTCTCCCTGCTGAGCCCGGTGGCGCAGCGGATCGGAGCCGGCCTCGCCCGCGTCGGATGGCGGCGGTGATGTCGATCATCGGCCGCTACCTGAGCTGGCGCTTCCTGGCCTATTTCGGGCTGATGCTGGCGGGCCTTGCGGCCCTGGCGCTGACCCTCGACCTGATGGAGGAGGCCGACCGGGTGCTGGCCTCGGCGCGTGGCGGGCTGCCCGGCCTGCTGCTGTACAGCGCGCTCCGGCTGCCGGACATCGCCGCCCAGATGCTGCCGATCGCTGCCCTGCTGGGCACGCTGCTGGTCCTGGGCCAGCTGCTGCGGCACAGCGAGCTGGTGGCGCTGTGGGGCAGCGGCGTCTCGCCGGTGGGGATGATGGTCTCGTTGCTGCCGGTGGTCGTCGGGCTCGCCGGCCTGCATCTCGCCAACAACGACGTCGCCGTCCCGGTGACACGCCTGGAGCTGCGCGCCTGGGGAGTGGGCGACGCGCGGAAGAGCGGCATCTTCGCCGAAGACAGCGCGTTCACCTGGCTGCGCAGCGGCACCGACGTCGTGCGCACGCCGCCGCGCGCCGGCGACGCAGGCACATTGCGACAGGTGAGCGTCTTCCAACGGGACGCGGACGGCCGGCTGGTCGAACGGATCGACGCCGAGTGGGCCGAGCCGCACGGGAACGGCTGGATGTTCCATGGCGTCACCCGCAACCTGGTCGAGCCGGCAGTGACCCGCAGGGAGGACAGCCTGTTCTGGAACGGGCGCATCGAGCTGGCGGCGCTGCCGCTGCTGGCCAGCGACATGCGGGAGCTGCGCACGTCGGACCTGCTGCACCTGATCGAGCACGACGGCTTCGGCCAGCGCCCGCCCGACCGCTACCGCACCTGGCTGCACGCGCGCATCGCATCCATGTTCCTGCCGGGGCTGATGATCTACCTGGTGGTGTCGCTGGCGCAGCGTTTCCGCCGCGCCGGTGCCTTCGGCACGCTGCTGCTCACCAGCCTGGGCGTGGGCTTCGGCTACTTCGCACTCGACGGCATCTGCCTCGCCTTCGGCGAGTCGGGGCTGCTGCCGCCCTGGTTCGCCGCCTGGGGGCCGAAGGTGGCGCTGGCCTGCCTGATCGGCACCTTCATCGTCACCCGCGAGGCCTGAGCCGCCCCGACCGCACAGGGGCCGCGGCCCCATACCGTCCGGACAGCGGCGGCTGCCCCTACGCGGGCGGGGTGGCGGCCGGCTCCTGTTCGGGCTGGGCCAGCGGCTCCGGCCCGGATTCGGGCAGCGACTGCGCCTCGGGTTCGGGCAGGGGCAGGGGCTCGGGCTCGGGCTCGGGCTCGGGCTCGGGCTCGGGCTCGGGCTCGGGCTCGGGGCCGAGGATGGCGCGCGCCTCGCCCAGGTGCCAGGCCACGTCGTCCAAATCCTTGTGCGTCTTCCACACCCAGGCGTCGCCCCAGTAGAGGTTGCAGCTCGTCTCCGAGCGCAGCAGGTGCCAGTGCGCCTCGCGCAGCACCCGCTCCAGGTCGCCCCAGGCCCCCTTGGACCGGTCCGCCAGCCGGTGATACTCGGCCGACAGCTCGTAGATCCGGGCGAGCGCATCCCGCTGCGCCTGGCCGCCCTGCCACTGGTGGAAGTCCCAGCCGTGATGGGTATCGGTATTCCAGGCGCCGCGGCGTACGCTCACCCGGCCGTGCGCGCCGAACCGGTCCAGATAGTGATCGATGAAGGTCGGTCGCAGCGGCGAGTTGCCGGCGCGGATCTCGTCCAGCTCCGTCTGGTAGAAGTAGTTCCAGAAGTTGGCGAGCGGATTGACGTTGCGGAACCAGCCGCCGTTGTCGCCGTCGGTGACGGTCGCGACCAGCGGCGGGAAGTCGCACCAGCGGGTGCGCTCGGTCACCTCGGAGAGGAACCAGCCGTGGTCCATGCCGGAGAGCTGGGCGTTGGAGAGGTCCCGGTCACGGACCACGACGACGATCTCCTCGCCCTCGTAGGAGGCGATGTGCGGCCGGTAGCGCAGTTCCTGCCAGTTCATGGAATCGATGGGATCGACATACTCGCTGTCCACCATCACGTAGCGGTAGCCGGCCTTCTTCAGGTGCGGGATCAGCCGCTCGTCGAAGCCCATCTCCGGCGGCCAGAAGCCGGCAAAGCGGTTGCGCCAGAAGACGTGCCGGGCGAGTGCCTGCCAGCGGGCGATGTGCTCGTCCCAGTCCGCTTCCGGGATCAGCGCGAGGACCGGGTGGTAGTAGCCGGTGCCCAGGATCTCGAAGATCTTGGTGTTCTGCAGCGACCACAGCAGCGAGCCGCAATCGACGCTGCCGTAGACGCGGCGCTGGAAGTTGGGATCGCACAGGGTTTCCAGCAGCGTGCCGGAAAAGGAGACGTGCACGCGCGCCAGATCCTCGTACGCCCACAGGGTACGCGGCATCCGGTCGTAGGCGAACAGGATCTCCTTGACCTCCCAGGGGTTGGTATCCAGCAGGTCGTCCAGGTTGCTGGGCGGCTGGTGCATGTTCAGCACCAGCGCATGGAAAATCTCGTTCATCCCGCTCCTCCTCGGCCGGCGTTGCCGTTCCCGGCGATTCTCGCGAACGGCAGGCTTAGCGCGCGGGGCGGGCGTTGGGCAACCGGCGAGTTCAGCGGGAGGCGAGCATCTCCTGGAACCAGGGGGCGTCGCGGACGGAGTCCAGGTCGGTATCGGACTCCAGGTACGCACGGTTGGGCAGCTTACCGTGCTGCCTCGCGGTGTCCAGCCACCGCCGGCAGTCGTCTGGATGCCCGCGAAGCGCAGCGATGCACGCGAGGTCGTAGGAACCGGCACCGTGCTTCACCGCTTCAGCTTGCAATAGCTTCTCGGTCGCCTGGTCGAACAGCCGCTCCGCCTCCTCCCCGGCCTTCGTCTGCGCCTGATGCAGAAGCGTGTTGCCCCAGTTGTACAGCGCCTCGTGATCGTTCAGTTTGATCGCCAGCGCCGCCGCATACTTCTCGCAGGCCGCGGCAAACAGCCGCTCCGCCTCCTCCCCGGCCTTCGTCTGCGCCTGAGCCGCGAGCGCGCCACCCCAGTTGTAAAGTGCCTCGTGCTTGTCCAGCTTGCTCGCCAGCGCTGCCGCAAACTTTTTGAAGGCCGCGGCAAACGGCCGGTTCGCTTGATCATCCGGCTTAATCGCGAGCGCTGCCGCATATTTTTCGTACGCCGCGGCAAACAGCCGATCCGCCTCCTCCCCGGCCTTCGTCATCGCCTGATCTGAGAGGGCGTTGCCCCAGTTGTACAGCGCCTCGTGATCGTCCGGCTTGATCGCCAGCGCCGCCGCATACTTCTCGCAAGCCGCGGCAAACAGCCGCCCCGCCTCCTCCCCGGCCTTCGTCCTCGCCTGAGCCGAGAGGGCGTTACCCCAGTTGCTCAGCGCCTCGTGCAGGTCCGGCTTGATCGCCAGCGCCGCCGCATACTTCTCGCCCGCCGCGGCAAACAGCCGATCCGCCTCCTCCCCGGCCTTCATCGTCGCCTGATCTGAAAGGGCATTTCCGCGCATGATGTGTGACCAGACGAGCGCATTGCAGACGGTGTCCGACATGCCATCACCGAGATATCCCGCGACACGCTCCACTTCCTCGTACTTGCCGGCCATCAGCAATTCTGTGACAGCGAGATCGAGGGCATCCGCTGACGGCGAGCGAGCCGCCTCGGTTGCATCCGTGCCGTTCTCGTGCTGCGCGATCGCCGCTTCGATCTTCTTCCGCGGCTCCTCCAGCACGTCGATTTCGGACGTCCCGGAGCCGAGACGAAACTCCGTGAAGTGAGAAAGAGTGGCCTTGAGATGACTGAACGGTCGGCGGACGAACTCCGGCGGAAAGCAGTCAAGGTCCTGCGCGAGCTTCACGAAGAAGCCGTCCGCGTCGTGTCCGGAAACCAGATGCGCTTCCCGGCCGGGAGTTAGAAGCCTTTCGCGGACATGCTGCCCCGGCGCGTCATCCTTGTAGCCGACCCAGAACAGCGAGTAATCGAAGCACTTTACGTCTGCCAGGTGATCGAACACCGGATCGCTCTCGCCGCTGTAGCCGACGACGATCCAGGTTCGCCCCGAGCCTGCGTCCTCGAACACGCTGCCCAGGCGCCGGGAATGCGCATCGCATTCCTCCGGGGTGTTCATCAGCACGAAGCCGGTGCTCTGGCCGTGCAGGTGGAAGACGGCCCGGTCGGGAACGAACGCCCGATTGAAATGGGTGGAGGCGGCGAAGTCGTAGACGGCGGGGAAGACGCCGATGGCGGCACACGCGCGCAACACCAAGGGATCGAAGTTGGTCGTCAGCACCCGGTCCACGTAGCCGTGCGCCATGAGCTGGGCGATGGCAGCATGCGCCCAGTTGATCCGGGCACCCGCGATCTTTTCGGCGATCAGGTCCCGCCGCGTGCCGGGACTGAGGGCTGCCATACACTGGGGATAGGCCTTCGGTTCCGCAGCCCGTCGGTAGGCGTCCGGCCTGTCCTTGCGAATGAGGTCCACAAACCCCGCACCCGCCGGGATGCCGGCCGTCACCGAGCAGCCGGCGCCGATCAGCAGGCTGCAGCCGCGACCTTTATCCTTGCTGTGACGAAGCGCCTCGACGACGCCGTCGATCTTCCAGTCCATCCCCCGCCCCCCGCGTCATCGGCTGTCGCCTCCCGGCGTCAGTCCCACATCTCCCCAATCCGCGATCGCTTCCAGCCAGTGCAATGTATCGATTTCGTGCGGATCGTCCTGCAGAATCCGCGCCTGCCGCCGGCACTCCTCGCCGAACCCCGGCTGCCGCGGGCCGGGCAGCGGAACGCGGGTCGGTGCGGGTCGATCAGGCATCGTCATGGCCGGGCCTCTCCTCCCAGTCCACCCGGGTGATCATCGCCGCGATCACCGCCCGCACCGCCTCGGTGCGACCGCGCAGGTAGTCGATGCGGATGCACGTATCGAGCAGCACCGCGGTCTCAATCGGCCGCGAACCGGGCGCGAATGCTCGCGCGGGCTTCGGCCATGTCCGCCACGACGTCGTCGCGGCCGGCCCACATGCCACGCGCCCCTCGGAACGCGTCCCGCCAGTCGCACGCCGACTGCCGGCGCAACAGCAGGTCGATCGCGTCCCGGATCAGTTCGCTCTGCCCGCGACCCGTCCGCTCGGCGAGGCGCTTGAGTTCCGTGTCCTGCTCGTCGCGAAGATACACCTGAGTGCGCCGCATGCCCGCGTCTCACAAACATCTGCGTCCATCATGTAAGTGGGTGGGGTCGTCCGCAAGCTGCTCCCGGTTCCGGCGGCTTGATCCGGCCGGCCATCGCGCCGACCATGGCCGCTGTCGGCGGGCCTGCGCCCGGGCGGCCGTGGGCAAGCATCGGCGCCGCCCGGGGCGCCCGGGGGCAAGCAATCGCCGTGCCGGGCGGGCCGGCGGCGGCGGGCGGCGGAAATGACGACAAATGATGACATTTGACGACAAATGACGACACGGGGACGACAGCAATGACGACAGGTGTCGTCATTTTGGGCTTCTACGGATCAACGGGTTACGGGCGAAATGACGACAAATGACGACAGATGACGACACTTTCGCCGGCCCGCGCCGCGAAACCCGCCCCACTCGCCGGAACGGGCAGGCTGCCGGCTTCGGCGGGCGGACGCTGCTCCCGGCGCGCCGGTCGGTGACGATGCAGGCGAACGACGGAAACCGCATGCACGCCGAGGGCGATTTCCCGCCCGGCCGGAGCGGAATATCCGCCGTTGCCCCGACCCCTTGCCGCCGCAGCCGTTGCCCGCAACCATTGATTGGGTGTATCTGATGAGTTTCCGAGCAGTGTTCGACGGCTGATCTGCGCCTCGCCGGGGTCCGATCCGCGGCGGCATGCCGGAAAGCGGGACAAGAACACCCAGAAGCGTGGACGCAAGATTGGAACACCCAGCACCCTCGGCCGCCGTGACAGGTCCGCCCGCCCCCGCTCCCGTCTCCGAACCGGGCGATGGCGCCCCGGTCGCGCCGCAGACGCTGCGACAGGTGGCGGACGAGGTCCGCTCCGCCTTTCCGCGCCCGATCGCCGGCGAAGAGCTGGTGCTGATCGACGTCGATCCGCGGCACCTGCACGCCTTCTGGACGGTATCGCCGGCGGTGGTCGACGCGGCGCGCAGCGCACTGCCGGGCGACCGAGCCGCGGCGCCGATGGTGCTGCGTGTGCACGAGCTGATCGACGACCGGCCGGGGGCGGCGTTCGACGTCGAGGTCGTGGGGCTGCAGGGGCAGTGCTACATCGACGTCTGGGACGAATCCCGTCGCTACCGGGCGACACTCGGCCTGCGGCGCGACGACCGGACGCTGTCTGCACTGGTGACGTCGGCGCCCGTGGAACTTCCGGCCCTCGGGCCGGTCGGCGACGCCCGGGCGCAGCCGGCTGCGCCGGCCCCCGCCGCCGCTCCAGCACCGGCTCCGACGCCGGCACCGGCACCGGGCGAGCCGCCGGCTCACGCCTTCCCGCCGCCGCCGCCGGGTGCGGGCAGGGGCGAACTGCCTGAGCCGGTTCCGCATCCTTTTCCACTGCCGCCGACGGAAGCCGGCGAGTACGCTCCCGAGCTGGTGACGGCCGGAACTGGCGCGCCGGCCCCCGGTGCGGCCGCAGCCGCGACACCGCAGCCCGAGCCGGCGGCTTTTGACGGCCCGCCGCTCCCATCCCCGCCCGCCCCACCTCCCCCCGCGCCCCCGCTTCCCGCGCCCGCTTCTCCCGCCCTGGGCGCGGACCTGCCGGAACCGGTCCGCTACGACTTCCCGTTGCCGCCGACGGAGGCCGGCGAGTACGCCCCCGAGCTGATCGGCGGCTTCCTGCCGCCCGAAGCGGCGCCACCGTCCGGCGCATCCGCCGAGGAACCCGCCACCGGCGACGCCGCAGGCGCGGAGGCTCAGGCCCATCCCGAGGGGCACGCCCCCGGGCCGGAAGGCGAAGGACCGCTGCCGCTGCCGCTGGAGAACGTGCTGTCGCTGTCCAGCTTCGTGCTCGGGCGCGAGCAGGTGGAGTTCGAGATCAACGCCGAACTGCACATCTTCGGTCGCGTCCGGCCCGGCACCCAGTTGCAGCTGTTCGGCCGCAAGGTGGCGCTGCGCCCGGACGGCACCTTTTCGATCACCCGTCCGCTGCCCAACGGGGCACTGGTGCTGTCCTCGCTGCTGGTCAACGGCAGCGACGACGGATATTCCGAGTAGGAGCACCCCCCGTGGCCCGCGGCTACCTCAGTCTCGTCCTGCACGCGCACCTGCCGTTCGTGCGCCACCCGGAATACGAGAGCTTCCTCGAAGAGACATGGCTGTTCGAGGCGATCACCGACACCTACATCCCGCTGCTGCGCGTCTTCGAGGGACTGGTCGCCGACGGCGTGCCGTTCCGGGTGACGGTTTCAATCTCGCCGCCGCTGATCGCGATGCTGCAGGACCCGTTCCTGCAGGAGCGATACCTGGCGCACCTGACGAAGATGGAGGCGCTGGGCGACAAGGAGATCCTGCGCACCCAGGGCAACCCGCGCTTCCTCGACGTCGCCCGGATGTACCGGGGGCTGCTGTACGAGACGCGCGAGTGGTATGAGAACCGCTACCATCGGGACCTGATCGGCGCCTTCCGCGCCCTGCAGGACGAGGGCGTGCTGCAGATCGCGACGGCCGGCGCCACGCACGGCTTCCTGCCGATCCTGAAGACGCAGCCGGCGGCGGTCCGGGCGCAGCTGAAGGTGGCGGCCGACTGCTACTTCAAGGCCTTCGGCCGGACGGTGCCGGGCTTCTGGCTGCCGGAGTGCGGCTACTACCCCGGCGTCGAACATGCCGTCGCCGAAGTGGGCGGCCGGTTCTTCTTCGTCGAGACGCACGGCATCCTGAATGCGGCCGACCGGCCTCGCTACGGTTACCTGGCGCCGCTCGGCTGCGACGACGGCGTCGCCGCCTTCGGACGGGACCCGGCGTCCGGCCGGCTGGTGTGGAGCGCCAACGAGGGCTACCCGGGCGATCCGGCCTACCGCGACTTCTACCGGGACATCGGCTTCGATCTCGATTTCGAGTACATCCGGCCGTACATCCTCGACGGCCACACCCGCATCTTCACCGGCTACAAGTACTATCGGGTCACCGGCCCGGGAGACCGGAAGGAGCCCTACGAACCGGCGACGGCGCGCGAGCGGGCGGACGTGCACGCCGCCGACTTCCTGCGCCGGCAGGTGGACATGGTCGAGCGCTGCGCCCCGCACATGGACCGGCCGCCGGTCATCGTCGCCCTCTACGACGCCGAGCTGTTCGGCCACTGGTGGTTCGAGGGGCCGCAGTTCCTCGACTACCTGATCCGCAAGCTGGTCTACGACCAGAAGACGGTGGAGCTGGCGACACCCGGCGACTACCTCGCCCGCCACGGCACGCCGCAGCGCGCCCAGCCGTCGGCGTCCAGCTGGGGCGACAAGGGCTACAGCTCGTTCTGGCTCAACCCCGGCAACGACTGGATCTACCGCCACCTGCACGAGGCGGCCGGGCGGATGCAGGCGGTTGCACGCGCGCATGCGAACGCGGCTCCGCGTTCGTCCGAGGAACGGGCGCTGAACCAGGCGGCCCGCTCGCTGCTGCTGGCGCAGGCGTCCGACTGGCCGTTCATCATGAAGACCGGCACCGCCGTTGAATACGCGCAAGGCCGGGTGCGCGACCACCTGGCCCGGTTCCACTGGCTCGCCGATGCCGTGGAGCAGCGGCAGGTCGACGTCGAACGCCTGGCAGCCCTGGAGGCGATGGACAACATCTTCCCGGACATCGACTTCCGCATCTACGCGTAGGCGCCTGCCATCATCGGTGGTTGTGCTCGCACACAATTGTCGCATGTTCATCAGCGCCTGGTCGTCAAGATCGATGACGGCGCTGCCCCCCCCCCGCCCATCCGGCGGGCGATTTCCGGATCGTGACTGGCGGCGGGCGCCGGATCGGATTACGGTGAGTTCGTGAACTCCGACGTCGCGAGCATTTCCTCGGTCATTTCCCGCATGACGCACAGACGTAGCATGGGCGCACGGCCCCGGACGGGCTGCGCGCTGGCGTGCGCGGCGCTGCTGGTGCTGCTCGCCGGCTGCAAGGACGAAGCCCCGCGGGCGCAGCCGCAGCCACCTCCGCCGGCGGTGGTGGTCACCCCGGTCGAGCAGTCGTCGATCAATCCGCGCTTCGAGTACGTGGGCCAGACCGCCGCGGTCGATACGGTCGACCTGCGCGCACGCGTGCAGGCGGTGCTGGTGCGCCGCGCCTTCAGGGAAGGCGACGACGTCCGCGAGGCAGCGCTGCTGTTCGCCCTGGAGCGTGAGCCGTTCGAGGCGGCGGTGGACGCCGCCACGGCACAGCTGGCGGAATCGCGCGCGGCGGTGACCCGCACCCGGCGCGACCTGGAGCGGGCGCGCACGCTTGCCGGGCAGGGGAACCTCAGCCAGCAGTCGCTCGACCGCGCCATCTCGGATGCGCAGCAGGCGGACGCCTCCCTGCAGGAGAGGGAGGCGGAACTGCGCCAGGCGCAGATCAACCTGGGCTATACCCTAATCACCGCGCCCTTCGACGGCCGGATCGGCCGCTCCACCTACAGCGCCGGGCAATGGGTGGGACCGGACAGCGGCGTGCTGGCGACGTTGGTCAAGCTGGATCCGATCTACGTCGTCTTCAACGTCAGCGAGCGCAGCTACCTGAACTACCGGCAGCGGGTCGAACAGGCCCTGCAAGAAGGCCGGCCGAAGCCGGAGTTCATCCCCCGCCTGAAGCTGTCGAACGGCACCGACTACCGGCACGCCGGCCGTCTGACCTTCGTCGACAACCAGATCGATCCCGGCACCGGCACGATCGCGGTGCGCGCCGAGTTCCCCAACCCGGAGAAGCTGCTGGTGCCGGGCCTGTTCGTGACCGTCGTGCTCGAACAGACGCAGGCGAAGCCGGCGCTGCTGATCCCGCAGGCCTCGGTGCAGGAGGATCAGGGCGGCCACTACGTCCTGGTCGTCGGCGCCGACAACGCGGTCGAGGCGCGGCGCATCGAGACCGGCGCGCGGATCGGCGTGCGGTGGGAGGTGGTCTCCGGGCTGCGGGAAGGCGAACGAGTAATCTACGAGGGAATTCAGAAGGTGCGGCCCGGCGCGGTCGTCGCCCCGATGACGCGCACACCGACTGCGCCGACCGGCTGATCCCCGTCCATGTTCAGCACCTTCTTCATCGACCGCCCGAAGTTCGCCTTCGTCATCTCGATCGTGATCACGCTCGCCGGGCTGATCTCGCTGTGGACGCTGCCGGTCGACCAATTCCCGGACATCACGCCGCCGGTCGTTCAGGTCTCCGCCAGCTATCCCGGCGCGAATGCGATCGTCGTCGAGCAGACGGTGGCGCAGCCGCTGGAAGAGCAGGTCAACGGCGTCGAGGGGATGCTCTACATCGCGTCCACCAGCGGCAACGACGGCGCGCTGAACATGCAGGTGACGTTCGAGGTCGGCACCGATCCGGACATCGCCCAGGTGAACGTGCAGAACCGGGTGGCGCTGGCCCAGCCGCGGCTGCCGGAAGAGGTGATCCGACAGGGCATCTCGGTCCGCAAGCAGTCCACCAACCTGCTGCTGGTGATCAACCTGACGTCGCCGAACGGCACCCACGACAGCGTCTACCTGAGCAACTTCGCCACCATCAACCTGATGGACTCGCTGGCGCGGGTGCCAGGCGTGGGTCAGGCGACGATCTTCGGCGCCCGCGACTACAGCATGCGGATGTGGCTGGACGCCGCCCGCATGGCGAGCCTGGGAATCACCACCGGCGACGTGGTCGAGGCCGTCCGCGAGCAGAACGTGCAGGTGGCGGCGGGCCAGATCGGCGGCGCGCCCAGCGGCCCCGATCAGCAGTTCCAGTATACCGTGCGCATGCAGGGCCGGCTCTCGGACGTGGCGGCGTTCGAGAACATCATCGTCCGTGCCCAGGCGGACGGCTCCAGCGTGCGCATCCGCGACATCGCCCGCGTCGAACTCGGCGCCCGCAACTACGCTTCGTTCGGCCTGCTGGACGGCAAGCCGTCGGCCAACATCGGCATCTACCAGCTGCCCGGATCGAATGCGCTCGCGGTCGCCAATCGGGTGCAGGCGGAGATCGACCGGCTCTCCACCCGCTTCCCGCCCGACCTGAAGGCCAGCATCCTCTACGACACCACCCGGTTCGTCGATGCGTCGATCCGCGAGGTGGTGAAGACGCTGCTGGAGGCGCTCGGCCTCGTCGTCCTCGTCGTCTTCGTCTTCCTGCAGAACTGGCGGATGACGGTGATCCCGTCGATCGCCATCCCGGTTTCGCTGATCGGCACCTTCGCAGCGCTGAGCGCGCTGGGATTCAGCATCAACGTCATCACCCTCTTCGGCCTGGTGCTGTCGATCGGCATCGTGGTGGACGACGCGATCATCGTCGTCGAGAACGTGCAGCGGAAGCTCAGCCACGGCCTGGCACCCCGCGACGCTGCCGTGCAGGCGATGCGGGAGGTCACCGGGCCGATCCTCGCCACCTCGCTGGTGCTGCTGGCGGTGTTCGTCCCCGTGGGCTTCATCCCCGGCATCACCGGCCGCCTGTACCAGGAGTTCGCGCTGACGATCGCCGTCGCGGTGCTGATCTCCACCATCAACGCACTCACGCTCAGCCCGGCACTCTGCGCCTCGGTGCTGCGGCCGCACGCGGACGCCCGCGGCTGGTTCTTCCGCGGCTTCAACCGCGGCTTCGATGCCGTCCTCGCCCGCTACACGGCGTCCGTCCGCCTGCTGCTGCGGCACGTCCTGATCGTGCTCGTCGTCTTCGCCGGGCTGATCGCGCTCACCGTCGCAGGCTTCCAGCGGCTGCCCTCGGCATTCCTGCCGGACGAGGATCAGGGCTACTTCTTCGTCAACGTCCAGCTGCCCCCGGCCGCCGCCCTGACGCGGACCGGCGACGTGATGAAGCAGGTGGCCGACATCCTCAAGCAGACGCCCGGCATCCGCAGCGTCGTCGCCATCGGCGGCTTCAGCTTCCTGACCGGCACGAATGCGTCCAACAGCGGCGTGCTGTTCGCCGTGCTCGAACCCTGGTTCGATCGCACCGCCCCGGAACTCCGGGCGCAGGGCATTCTGCAGCGGGTGCGGGGCAAGCTGGCGGCGATCCCCGAAGCGACGGTGGTCGCCTTCAATGCGCCCGCCATCCGCGGCCTGGGGAACACCGGCGGTTTCGATTTCCAGCTGCAGGACATCCGCGGCGGCACGCCGCAGGAGCTGGCGGCGGCTCTGCGGGCGCTGATCGTCCAGGCCAACCAGACGCCGCAGCTGCGCAACGTCTTCTCCACCTTCCAGGCGGACGTCCCGCAAATCTGGGTGGACGTGGACCGGGACAAGGCGAAGAAGCAGGGTGTGTCGCTCGACGAGATCTTCGCCACCCTGCAGACCCAGCTCGGCTCGTTCTACGTCAACGACTTCAACAAGTTCGGCCGGGTGTACCGGGTCATCCTGCAGGCCGAGACCGACTATCGCACCCAGCCGGACGACATCCTGCGGCTCTACGTACGCAACGAGGCGGGCGACATGGTGCCGCTGCGCACACTGGTCAGCCTGTCCTCGACGCTGGGACCGGAGTCGGTGCGTCGCTACAACCTCTATCGGGCGGCACAGGTCAACGGCGAGGCCGCCCCCGGGTTCAGTTCCGGCGACGCCGTCGTCGCCATGCAGCGGCTGGCCGCCGACATCCTGCCCGACGGGATGGCCTACGAGTGGTCGGGCGTGACGCTGCAGGAACTGCAGGCGGGCCAGAAGGCGCCGATCCTGTTCGCACTCGCCATCATCTTCGCCTACCTGTTCCTGGTCGCCCAGTACGAGAGCTGGTCCATTCCGCTGTCGGTGATGCTGTGCGTGCCGCTGGCGGCGCTGGGCGCGGTCGCGGGCCTGATGGCGGCCGGGATCAGCAACAACATCTACGCGCAGATCGGCATGGTGCTGCTGATCGGGCTGGCGGCGAAGAACGCCATTCTGATCGTCGAGTTCGCCAAGAAGCGGCACGAGGAGGAAGGGGTGAGCGCCCGCGACGCCGCCGCGACCGCGGCCAGCCTGCGGTTCCGGGCGATCATGATGACGGCGCTGTCGTTCATCCTGGGCGTCGTGCCGCTGCTGCTGGCCAGCGGAGCCGGTGCCGCCAGCCGGCAGTCGCTGGGCACCACCGTGTTCGCCGGCATGCTGGCGGCGACGATCGTCGGCACGCTGCTGGTGCCGGTGTTCTACGTCGCCATCCAGGGGGCGGTGGAGCGGCTGGCCGGCGGGGCGGCCGGCAAAAGGTCGGACAATCGGTCGGGCGGCAGCCGGGCCGGCGAGCCCGGCTCGGCCGACCGCTCGCCGTAGGGCGCCGGCCGGCGTGCTCGCGCAAAACTGTCGTCATTTGTCGTCATTTGTCGTCATTTCGCTCGCAACCCATTGATTTCTCTATCCCCAGAATGACGACACGTGTCGTCATCTTCGTCTCCCCGTGTCGTCATTTGTCGTCATTTGTCGTCATTTGTCGTCATATGTCGTCATTTCGCTCCACGGCCGGATCCGCGGCTGCGCAGCCTGCCGCCCCGGCGCGCCACCCCCGCCGGCCGCCGGGCCGCCGGGCCGCGTCCGTTCGGGCTCAGGAATAGGATTTCTCGCCCATCTGGTCAACCCGCCACACCCGGCAGGGGCCGGCTCCGCTTCTCCCTCTCCCTCCGGGAGAGGGTCGGCCCCCCTTCTCCCTCTCCCTCCGGGAGAGGGTCGGGGTGAGGGGAAAACGAGTCGCGTCACTACGCCCGGGCGGAAGCGACTCACATCCCCTCACCCGCGCGTGGGCGCGCCCCCCCGCCGGGGGCTTGCGATGACGAAGGCCGAGTCGATGCCGCCACGTGCGCCTGTCGCGGCAGGGAACCATATCCGGCTGCTGACTCCCGCCGCGCAGCCGGTTATCGTCACAAACGTCGCCAAACGGGGGTCGGGGGTAACCGGCCGATCTGGGCCGCCTTCTTGTGCTGAGATGGTTCTGCGAAGATGCGTCGTTACGGACGTCGTTAACGACGTCGCTTGCGGGGCGGTCGGATGCGAGCGGAGGTTTGGGTCGGTCCCGA
>Ga0209573_1001908_pt1 | contig 29138 bp, 12 predicted proteins | sample TNRBio252014_DNA_FD_185870 | JGI IMG/M metagenome (GOLD analysis project Ga0209573, IMG submission 185870) | Wastewater treatment Type I Accumulibacter community from EBPR Bioreactor in Madison, WI, USA - TNR Reactor_6/25/2014_ DNA (SPAdes)... | ecosystem: Engineered > Bioreactor > EBPR >...
ATGTAGTACATCACTTCTTACTCAAATGAATTTTTAGAAATTAAAAATTTCGCAAAAACTCGATCCAGAAAAAATTTTAAAAAATTATCAAAATTTATTGAAAATATTTTTTATTATTGTCAAACAGTAAACAATCTGCTTAATTTTCGCCAAAATTGCCAAAAATTTTAAACTTAAGCCAGCTCAAAAATACAAAAAATATAAAAGTTTTTCAAAAAAATGAGCAAAATCAGGTAAATTTCGAACACTGCTTGACCAGCTTTGCCATATCAAATGAGTGTCAATATAAAACACAAAATTTATGTCATAACCACCTGCAAATAAACAGCTTGCGAAATGTAACCTTCTTTATTTATTTAAAAATTTAGCTCTAAAGCGCCCAAAAAAGCCAGTTAAAGAAATAAAAACAAAAGCCGTTAAATCTTGTTATTTGCCCATTTTTTTGCCATTAGCCCCCCCAAAAAAATCACCATACAAATTCAGAAAACGACAACCTTCATTATATCCTCGCACAAATGAGTGTCACATAATGGCAAATCTCATTATTTTATTGGTTGTGCCTTCCAATTTTCGAATTCGCATTTCGTGCCGCTCACAATGAGAATGCCCCAATAAAAATCTCACTTTTATAACTATAACTTACAGAGCCAAGGCATGCCTTGACTCTACTTTATGCCACCTTCTTATTATTAAAAGTAAACGCTGTTCTAGAAAAACAGAGTCACGCTGTAGCACGCCTCCACAAAATTTCGATTTCGCTTTTTGATGTGCCCATAAAGAGGCGGCATTACAAAATATATTTTTATCAGAAGAGCGAACGATTGTTTTGCATTGATCTTTTCATGTTTTGATATTGAAAACAATTATTGATTACTTTTAAAGAGCAGCTAAAATTAAAAATTCTTACTATTTTAGAAGGGGCTTAAGCCATGACTCATCGCTATCCATATCTATTAACGCAAATTACTCATGCCAGAATGCTCGAAACCTACAAAATACGACAACAAAGATTAATTGCAATTAAAACAAAAGCTCAAGCATTAAAACATAAACTCATGCTACAAAAGAAAATCAAAAATTGTTTTGGGGCCTTTCCGAAAAAAACACCTTTAAACCCAGTAATTACTAAAATAGTTGAATTCCCTGAGTATAGAATAGAATGCATAAAATTTGAAAGTCGTCCGACATTTTTCGTTTCAGCTAATCTTTATTTACCCAAAAAAATACACAACAAGCTACCAACAGTACTCTTGCCTTGTGGGCACGATCAAGCTGGCAAAAGCAGTTTAACTTACTCAAAAGCATGTTTAAGACTTGTTAATGAGGGTTATGCTGTTTTCATTTATGACCCAATCAATCAAGGAGAGAGAAAGATTTATTCCCTGATTGGCTTCCCTCAAGAAAATCCTAAAAAGTTTAATGCTACCATTGGCCACAATCATATCGGCAAACAAATGCGAGCCTGCGGGGAATCATTAAGTTCATGGATGGCATGGGATGGGATTCGAGCCCTTGATTATTTAGTTACCAGAAAAGAAGTTGATCCAAATAAAATAGGAGTAACTGGAAACTCAGGAGGCGGGGCTTTAAGCGCTTATCTTTGGTCTTTAGACAATCGAATAAAATTGGTCGCTTCTTCCTGTTGGACAACTAGCTACATAAACGATATTGAAAATGAAATGGCCGGCGATAACGAACAATACCCCAATGGGTTTATGGCAGAAGGTCTAGACAAAATAGATTTTTTCATAGCAAGAGCTGGCGAACCGACCTTGTTACTTGGCCAAGAAAGAGACTTTTTTGATGACCGCGGGCTTAAAAATGGTTATCAAGAATTACTACGCATTCACAAATTGCTGGGAGGTTCCGCAAAAACTTGTAAATTACAAATGGATACCATCACACATTCCTACAGTGCAATCAATCAGAAAGAAATGGTCCAATTTTTTAATGAAACAAACTCACTAAGAAAACCTCATTTTAACGATAACGTTACATTGCCTGAACTAAGTCAAACATTTACTTCACCTCTTGGTGATTTGCATAAGGACGGTTCAACGCCTCTCTATCAATTATTAAAACAAATCTCATTAAATAAAAGAAAATCAAGGCCTAGGCTTTCAAAATCTCAACTCATCAAATCAGTTATTGATGTTTTAAAAATCAAATTGCCTATAAATTGCCCACAACACCGTCGCACCCATGGTGAAGGTAGATGGGTCGAAGATACAAAAGACAACAAATTTAAAATCTATCGGTTTGTAGTAGAAACGGAACCAAATCTACTTTTGCCTTTGCGACATATCACTAAAAAACCAGGTCCATTTAGACTTGATGTCGAAGCAATTGTTAACTTATATATTCCAGACTTATGTTCTCAAAAAGAACTAGAAGACGGCACTGTGAAAATAAAAGACGCCCTATGGATGCTTGATGTACGCGGAATGGGGGAAGGGCTTTTTGTGCCTGACGATGTTACTAATTATTATGGCATGGAATACTTACTCGCAGGGCATGCCTATATGTTTAAAGAAACAATTCTTGGTAGTAGAATTTCCGATGTATTAACCGTTATCAAACTTTTTAAAGAACAAGGTGTCAAAAAAATACTTCTAAGTGGTAATGGCCAAGGGGCGGTAATAGCTTTATTTGTGGCATTACTGGAGCCAATAATTGCCTCTGTCAAAGTAAACAATGCCCCTGAGTCAATCGAAAAACTCGTATCAACACCGGAATGTTATTGGCTTGATGCGGTATTTCCATTTGATGTTTTATCCCATTTTGATTTGCCGGATATAAACAAGGCATTAGGTAATAAGCTAATCAGTTGCAAATGTGGTTCTGCAAAAGGATGGCACACGAAACGAGAGTTTAAGGGTTAATTATTTTCTATTTGAAAACAAAAGTATAGTTTTTTGAGTTATTTTTGTATTTTTGACCAAATTAAATACAAAGGTACTGACAATCTGGTATTATATCTGCAATTGGTTGCTTTCGAATGCAGATTACAGAGTTGTCCTAAACTATTCACCATTTAGATTAAGGATAAAAAATGAGTCTCCCTAAAAAAATTTCACTAATAACATTATTACTAATACTCATTGCCTTCCCTATATTTGGGCAAAACAAAGAAGAAAATAAAACAGTAGACAATATCAAAATTCCAGGAGGCAAAGAAGCCCAAGTGGCCGTTGATGCACGACGCAACAAAACAGCTTTATCAAAACTTGCCCATGAAATGAAGCCTGGTACCTGGGCAGAATTGAAAACAGATATGCCTGCAGGCTTATGGTCATCCCCAAAAATAAATGGTGGGCGTAATAATGGTGGAAGTGGCGGACTACACATTGCAGGTTGGACAGACGATGCGCATTGGAATAGCCGTACTGGACAATTTTTATATATGGGTTTTCGCCAAACGCGGCAATTTATTTCCTATTCAGAAACTAGCAATTCTTGGCGGGCAATACCTTTAGACCCTGAAAGCGACAACCCTTGTTTACAAACTAAATTCGGACACATATATAGCAATAATGCTCTTGATGCTGAAAATAGTCGTTTCTATCATCAATATGGCGGTTATGAAAAACTTGAAGGTGGAATTTCTTATTTTGATTTAATAAAAGAGAAATGGACAAAACTACCACCTAGAACTGGAAATGAAGGCGGTATGGGAATCGAATATTTTTCAGCGATGGATGGGCTTATGCACCACAAAAAGCAATTAGGGTTATTTAACAACAAATCACAAAAATGGAGCGATATCGGTATTAGCCCTGTTGATGGGTACCACAGCCTTAGCCGTCATAACCCATTTCGCGAAGAAATCTTAATGACAGGCGGCAATAATAACCCTCAAGTTATGGCTCGATTAAAAAAAGATGGAACTATTGAGAGGTTGAAGGATGCACCAATAAAGTTAACTGTCAGACACGATAAAATTTCTGTAGATCCTTTAACAGGAAAATATTTGATTTTTGCTGATAACAATTACGAATTTGATTCCAACAAAAATGAATACCGACAGTTTCAAACTACTATACCCTATAATAAATATTCGATGCCAGTTTGTGCGTTTATTCCTGAATATGGCGTAATTATGTGGGCTGAAACCAGAGGTGTATTTTTGTATAAACACGACCCATCTGCAACAACGGCGGTTACAGCAACCCATGAAGCTAAGAAAAGTGAACCTGTAGTTGAAACTACTAAATAATGTAAACGGAGCTAAATTATGAAAGCAATATGTTTTTCTGGTGAAGGTAGCGTTTTCTCAAAAGAACTAAAAAATGCTCTCAAAAACATTCCCAATTTAGAGCTAATAGAAGTAACGGATTGGAGAAATTTATCTCCATCTGAAATCACAAGCCTAATACAAAAATGTGAAATAATGATTGCCTCAAGAGCACCCAAGATTCCGGAAGAACTGGCGACAAACCCAGGAAACTTAAAATATATTTGTTATCTACATGGTACGATGAATAAAGTGATTGGCTTGCCAATCATTCGCTCTTCTATTTCTGTAACCAATTGGGGAAACTCCGCTGGTAACGGGTTAGCAGAAGCATCTTTGACTTTATTATTAAGTGTATTTAGAGATTTACCAAAGAGAATACTTGCGGTTCGCAATGGGAATGGTCGCAATATTCGCAGTATGGGAAGTAGTATAAGTCAGTTAAAAATTGGAGTTTATGGTTACGGCTTTGCTGGTAAAGAATTCGTCAAGTTAATCACACCCTTCGGCTCTAAAATTCAGATTTTCGACCCTTATGCAACGGATATACCTGAGCATTGCAGTCGAGTTTCAACTTTAAAAGAACTTTTTCAGAATTCCCAAGCTGTCGTTATTCATGCGGGGTTAACCGACGAAACAATTGGTTCTGTATCAAAAGAATTGCTTGCGCTTTTACCAGACCAAGGCATCATAATAAACACGGCACGCGGCGCCATTATTGACCAAACTGCCTTTTTCGAAGAGTTAAAGGCAAAACGACTTCGCGCAGGAGTAGATGTGTTATGGCCGGATGATTTGCCTGTTGATCATGAGGCAAGACAATGGGATAATTTGATTTGGACATGCCACCAATTTCTAGGAAGTCCTTGGCCAAGCGAGGGTGAGGAGGGTATCATTCGAAGCTATAAGGTACATCTTGAAAATATCAATGCTTTTGTAAATGGTAAGCCGTTACATTTTCTAATTGACGAAACAAGATATTTACGAATGACTTAATCCAATTCTGAGAAGCTTATGAAAAACAACTACAAAGATCAGATATATCTTGGAACTGTCTTGTTAGAAAAAAACAGATGGGCACAAGTACGCACACCTACCATTAATATATCTGAGTTGCTGCCTCACATTGCAAATGCGGGGTTTGATGGGCTAGAATTATGGCAAAACCATGCATTGTTGGCATCACCCAAAGAAAAGGAGCTACTGGCCAATTCAAAGCTACCAGTGAAAATTTTGAATTCATATGCGCGTTGTGAATCTGAACACGAAAATGAACGAAACGCTTCCGTAGAGTTAGCAAAGTATCTATCGGTCTTAGGCATGAAATATAATTCAGGTAAAGATCATAATAAACATGAAGAATATTGTTTAAATATAAAAAAATGGAGAGAAATGCTACCAGATGACTTTCGATTTTTGTGCGAATGTCATGGGGGAACAACCTTACAAAAACACAATGAAGCAGTTAATGTTCTACAAAAAATTATCGGAGATCAATATGAGGTCATTATACATGCATTTGGTTGCGATGAAAAGGCATTAAAAAATTTGTTTGAAATTCATGGCCATCATATTACCCATATTCATGCCAATCTTTCTCATCGCACAAGTCTCACAGAATCAGACATTCAATCAAAAATAAATTTGATGAGAGAACTCGGCTTTAATGGTTCCTACACGATAGAGTTCACGGAAGGTGTAGGAGAGGAAAACGAAAACCCTGAAACTTTGTTGCGTAATGCAATTCGCGATTTTGCTGTGTTAAAAAAGTTTCTTGAAAAATAAATTATCTTACTGGCTTATAGCTACACAGAATCTAATAATTTTGCAATTATTCAAAACAGAATGCTTGATTGCTCATATAGATAGAATAAGCTATCATCACACTGTTCTAGCTGCAAACTTTAAATAATGGGAGATACACTTTGAAAAAACTAGCGATATTATTCATTTTAGCTTCTATTTTTTCTAAAGTTTTAGGAGATGAAAATATCAACATTTTATGTGAAAAATACCCAACTATTTTAGTAAATTACTCTGGTTTGATTACCACAAAGATTGATAAAAAAATTGTTTGGTCGCGAACAAATTTGATGGACCCAATTTTTCCATCGCAATTCGAAGCAAATAAAAATCACTATTTAATCAATAAGAGCCCAATAAATTTTCAAGCTTCCGCAGACATATTAAAAGAAAACGAAGCATCAAGTGAAGCAAAAGGAAAAAATCAAAAAGTAATTTATAAATGGGAATTCGAAATTGACAAAGATGATGATTTTTTAATTTCTGTAAACGGCGAATTAGGCAGTTTTGGCTTTTTGAACAACCAACCTATTACTTTGATCAGCAACGGAATCATTTCAATAAAAGGTTCAGGCAAACAATGGGTCGCCCTTAAAAATGGTAAACATGAATTATGTATAATATCTAACCCAAGTGCATCAAACGCTTTAAATATTATAGGAAAAACGGATGCGGAAGCGATTAAAGAATTATTAATTAAAAAACTACCTACAAAGGCACAGTCTGATACCACTTGGCTATTAAATGATTTTATCCCTTACTTAGGAAACACATATACTGGCATTTACCCATTTATTATTACCGAAATAAAACGATTGCACAGTATAAACCCGTTTGAAAAAAACGATATTTCAGGATCACAATTAATTGCTTTATTACCACGAACAAATACAGATTCTTACCATGTCGAAAAGTATATCCTAAATAAATTTCCTGATTTATACTTTTATGTGCCATTAAAAGACGATTCGCCGTTTAGTAAAGCAAATTTTTTGCTACGAAGCAATCAGCCACGCCATTACTTTCTACAACAACTTATTTTTGATGGGCAAAAAGAATTAGCTGAAAAATACTTTGAATTGTATTTAAACGCTATCAATTCACATCCTAGCCTTGAAAACAAAAATAAAATTATCGAATCTTTATATGCAACTCGATTTACTAGTCTATATCGAATAGGCCGCATTACAGATGCAAATGAAGTTTTAAAAACAACCCAAGAAATTTGCAAACCTTTCCCTATTCCAAGATACATTGATGGCAAGCCAAATACAGAAAATTTAATCACTTTAACTCAATCTTTTGATGAAACGCTAGCCTATCAAATAAAACAAAAATTTGAAAATTATGATGGGGACGCCAACCAACTTTCTGATCTTTATAAAACATTTTTGAATTTAAAAGACAGTCTTGTTAAAAGTGAAAACGGAGCAATTAGCTTAAACTACTTATTCCATAACCTCAAAAACTCAAACGAAAAACTTAAAAAAGAATGGGATGCACATTGCCAGGAAAAATTAAAGCCAGTCATTGAAAAAATATTACTCAGTCGAAATATAGAGCTAGCTGAAGAAACCATAGAAAAGTTTGGCACAATAATAGCCATGCCAGAAATTCATATTTTATTAGTCGAAGAATATTTTAATAACGGGTCTTTTCTTAAAGCCCTTTCACATGCCCAAACGCTATACCATAAAAGCCCAGAACTTATCTCAAAAATTATTTCAAAATTGATATTACTGGAAGATTTTTCGGATATACCATACGAACAAAGAACCAAAATTCCTCAGTCACTTGCGTCAAATGAAGCCAAACTAAAAGGTCAACAAACGACTATAGACAAATTAAATAAAAATGCTGAATTCTCAATTAAATTCGATGCTGGCCTGGGGAAATTTCTAAAAGTAATACCCCTTGAAAAACCTCATTTTCAATATTGGAATCACTCGCAAATCAATGAAATTCAGCCTATTGAACCACTGTTTACCCAAAATAATATTATTTTTAATGGTGCACACTATCTTGTCAATTATTCAATAAAACAAAATGATATATCCTGGCAATCACAAGCAGAACAAGAATACAAAAAAGATACTGAAAATGGACCTCATCAAAAAAGATTTATTACTAGGCATTCAGGCGATCAACTATTTGTTTTTACGAATCATAATTTTTCAAAAAAGAAAACAATCAGAAGTTTTCATTTAACTGGTTCCATGATATGGGATTTTTCAGATCAAAATACTTCGTTAACAGAAGAGCCCATTTGCACTCCTATTGAATCGCATGGTAAGCTATTTGGCTTAAGCTACAGCAATCGAGAAACAATAAACATTATCAGCTTTACTACTTATGAGCCAGATACAGGTAAAGAAATCTCAAAAACACCAATCTCGTATTTTAACAATTCTATTCGCGATATGAATTATCACAATGTTGGTAATGGATGGAACACCTTTACGCATGATGATCATTTTACAAAAGATCAGGATTATGTTTATGGTTATACAGGTACAGGAATTGTTTTTAAGGCCGATAGCAATTCGGGAACATTACTTTGGGAAAAGGGTTACCCGCCTTCAAGCAATGCCACAGAAAATGGGTATTGGAATTATTATGGCTTTGCGCCTTCAGGTTTTATCCGATTATTTGGCGAAACACTTCTTGCGTTTACTCCTGAAATCCAAATTTTTACTGCGATTGACAAAAATACTGGTGAGCAAAAATGGAAATCAAATATTCACAGACCAAAATTTATACACAGTAGAAACAATACAGATTCCTTATATTATTCTGACTATGAAAGGTCGGACGAACCTATGCTTTATAAAGTCAACCCTCATAATGGCGATATTATTTGGCAAACTACGACATTTGGCATGGGAATTTTGGGGGAAGGAGATTTCATAGGTGATAATTTATTTTTACCTTCCGACAAATCGATATTAGTTTTTAGTGGAATTACTGGTAAATTAGTTCAAGTAATTCCATTACAAATTCAACCTCTTAAAATTAGATGTTCAAAACAACATACTGTACTTTTTACTAATAATGCAGCCTATATATTTCAAAATGGTAATACCACTGATGCAAAAGATTGCAAACCACTAGAAGAGAAAGCAAAAGAAACTATTTTTATAGAACCTGATCAACAAACGGCAAATCTTTCTTTTGAAAATATTAATCTTGAAACAACGCTAAAAATACCCGAAGCATTTTATACTTCCTCGAATCGTTGGAAAACCGCACGATTAAGCAAAACCTCGAAGCCTTATCATTTTCTGCTTACTTGCAAAGAAAATATTACCTTGTTTCGCGAAGGGTATAATCAAAAAAATGGCCAATATATCCCTCCTGCCGTTTTATGGTTTGAGCAGCTCCCCTGTTACGATATTTATGGTGACATTATTTATGTTTCTGAATTTGGCAAACTCACCGCTTATGATTTATTTACCAGAAAAAAGCTTTGGGATCTTAACTACGAAAGATTTAAACCAATTGTTTCTAATAATATGCCGCCACAAATTGCTGTAACAGATAAGTATATAGCTTTGCAAACGGAAAACAATTCTATACGGATTATTGATCGAAATGCGAAAACTATTATTACGGAGTTTTATTGCCCTCCATTTAAAATCATGAAAATGGAAGGGGATTATATAGTTACAACAATGGGCATTAATGGTGCTAGTTGTTATGATATTTCTCAAAACGGAAAACTTCTATGGTCTTTTAAATATAACCATCACAATGAAATCTTCTTAAAAAACGGATTTTTAATTTTTGAGAAAAAAAATAATAATTTGCTTTGCTTTGTCGAGTTAAAAACAGGGCTTTTACAACAACAATTCAACGCTTCTTCGAGTGACGGGTATTCTATAGATCTTTTAAACACTGATGAGCCAATAATTAGTTTTGGCAAAACCCTGTTTGACAAAGCTACAGCTAAACCGCTTGAAAAATATCAATCGGGAAAAGCCGTTGCGGGTGGTGGATTTATTGGCTTCTTTAAATTGTTAGGTCAAGAGGGAAATTATATCGATAACGGAAAAGAATATCACTTTAAAACTAGAGGCCATTTCACAGAAAACAATTATTTATATTGTGCTACGCGTAAGGGCAATCGGCTTGTTTTGTTTTCTTTTTACTTTGTCGAAACTTTTGAAATTGAAAACAATCGGCTAAAATCAATTGATTTCTCAAGCATTATTGCTGGCAAATACGGCAATCATAGCGACCAAGCAGGTATGGATCTTTTTCCGCTTGATAATAGCCTTTTAGAAATTCGAAAAGATGAAATGTATTTTTATAGAAATTTTGATCTGGAATTAAATTATGAAAAAATTAATTCCTTTCGCGTTGAAAACAAAAGAAGTTCCCATTGGCCTTATAGTGAATTATACCCCGAAATTGAAGTCAGCGAATCAAATTGGATTTCTTATTATGGCGAAAAACCAAAACAAACTTTTACTTATCAGGCGTTTGGTGATGAAAATTATGCCTATTTAAAATTTAAGCTTTCTCCGAATTTTGATAAAGACTTTAAAAACACATTGCTAATCAGTGTTGATGGAATGAAAGACAAGATTTCTATTGAATGGGATGTTAAAAACTGGAACAAAGCTCAATGCACATTCAACATTAACAATAACCTAGAATCTTGGAAAGAAATCGATTATAAAGGCAACACTTCTCTTTACATAAAAATAAAATTAGCTGGAATATTTCACAGTAACTTTAAAGAAACATTACCTAATTTTAATATTGAATTTAGGCAAATGACGGGAAAAAATGATCATGGTGTTTATAGAATTGGCGGGGCATATCAAGGTATTGTTAATCAAATTCCATGGCTAAATTATAGCAATAATGAATCGCAGTCTATAAAGAATTTTTCCTTGCGCTCTACGCTGTACGAAAACACAAATAATTTTTTTCCTTTTGGCGACGATATGACTACTTGGTTAAAAGACCGCCGAAAGTTAAAAAGTTATGAGAACAATATTCATTTACTAAAAGAAATGCTATCATCCAATATAAGCTCTTATTGCAGTGTGAATATACTAACAGCTTTACTTGTAGAAGAAATTCAACTTTTAAAATCTAAAAACCAAAATGATTTTGAGCTGTCTGAAACTTTTAGTTCGCAAATAAAAGACATCATCAAAAATTTAAATCATTTTGCACTTGAAAAAGGAATGAACAAGGAGTGGGTAACTTTTGCCCTTTCTTTTTGGACAATTGAAGTTTTCCCGTTTAAATTTTGTTATTCAGGCAACAACAAATTGTATTCAAAACCATTTTACTCAACAGAGCTTTCTTTCAATAAAAAGAAATTGCTGACAAATGATTTTTCAAATAATACCAACCCCATCTCCCCAAATATTAATCAGCCTTTTATCGAATATATTTTACCAAGTTTAATGTCAAATTTCCCACAAGGGGAAGAGTTAAATAAGATAACAATTGGCTCTTATGTTTCACAAAAAAGTGGTCTTGGGAGAATAACGGCATATTCGCCATCCGTAGTATTAGAAGTTTGCGATCGCAACGGAAAATTTATTGATAAAAATTATAACATAGCACTTAACGATAACGCACCTGTACAGGTAACCCCAATCAATTATTTCTTTAAGAATCAAAGATATGATTGTTTTTCAATTAATAATGCTACACCCATTATCAATCTTAGTTTAACTCTCCCTTCTATCACTGCGCCAAATATTACAAAAGATGCTGCGCAGGCACCAGAGTTGATTCTATTTACACTTGAAAATTTACCTTCCGATAATAATAATGGCTTGATGTTAATAGAAAATTATTTAAAGTCGCAAACATCCTCTGATAATGCTGAATCATTAAAGCTTTATGCAAAATGGTTAAATAGCGTACGCGATAGTTTGCCGGCTTGTTTAAATACAATAAATAAAATTTACGAAAAAAACTTGTCACGAAAAGATGTTTTTGATTTTATTGAAAGCGTTACAAAAGAGGCAAAAATATCACCTAGAGCTTTAAGAAAATTTAATCTTAACATGCAAAATGCTTTTATGAATAAATCATCTCGATCTGTTTTAGGACCAATTTATGAAGAAATAAAACCAAAACCGGAAGCTCAGCTTAGCATGGCTCAAGAATATGCTGCCGAAAAATCCGTTTTTAAATTTAAAGATTCTTTAGATAAAAAAACAGGCGGAACCATTTATATAGCTTCTCATATAAATTCCCTTGAAACAGAAAGAGCATTTTTTTATATTAGTGCTAAAAATGACTACAACACACTTTACTCGCATAGTTCATTTTCGGTTTGGTTAAATGGCAAAGAAATTGCCCTTAATGAACTTTTTTTAAATCACGAAGATGATGTTTTTCAGCAAAGAATCACGCTAAATAAAGGTCAAAATATTCTATTAATTAAAATCAACGGTATCGACGGCCACAATTGGGGCAAAAATTTTTCTTTTTGTATAGGCAACAATTTTGGTTCTAGCATCAAAGGAGTTGAACTCAAAGCCCTACAACAATAGCTTAGTATAAAAATTAAAGCCATCGGTGTAATTGGCCTTTCTTGACAAAAGGCGGCTTACTCATGGTTTTGTTTCAAATATTTTGTGAATGAATTTATCCTTTTATCATTCCATTTACAGCTGAAATATTAACGAATAAATAGTCTTCGCAATTGATTCCCTGTCAATTTGGTGTAAAATCTTTCTCTTGAATTTGGGCATACACTTGCCTCATATCTGCTGGGAGAATACATTGAAAAAATTAATTGTGACGATTTTGTTGTGTTTTTATTTTCTTAATCTTTCGGGTAACGAAGATATAGAAATACTTTTGAAAAAACACCCAACTCTTCTTTCTGCTTTTGCTGATGTAAATACTCAGAAGATTGATCGCAAAATAACTTGGTCACGAACAGATATGCTGGCAACTTTTTTAAATCACCATTTAGAGGTCGCTGATAATCAACTTTTGCTAAATAAAACGGTTGTGCCTTTTTTAACACCTGAGCTTTCAAAACAAAAATACGAAGACTTTCAAAATCGTCGTCACAAATTACCTCTTGTTATTTATAAATGGGAATTTGAAGTTGAAGCAGCTGATAAATACTTTTTAATGATTCCAATAGAAGCCGGTTCATTAGGTTATCTAAATAAACAACCCATAATACTTTTAAATGATGGTATTGTTTCTAAAAAAGATTCTGGCAACTTAAATGTAGAATTAATAAAAGGCAAAAATACTTTATATATTACTTGTGGTCATAGCAGTTCAAGCAATCTAGCGATTCTATCTGGCGACCAATCAGAAACGATACGAAAGGAAATCATAAAAAAATTCAACAATGCAAAAGATGATTATGCATGGGTAACCACACAATTTTTACCAACAATAAGTAAAGTTAAAAATTTGTCATTTAAAAATTTCAACAATTTACTTACTCGATTACATCAATTAAGACCTTTCGAAAAAACACCCGAAGCATGTTATTTATTAACATCTTTCATTACAAGAAATAATTTTGAAAATTACCAGATAGAAAAATTTATTTTCCAAAATTTTCCTGATCAATATTTTGGCCTATCGAATAAACCCTCTGGCAATAGTTTTATATATTTTAATAATGTTGCGCGCACTTCCTTCTTACAACAATTAATTTATGATGGGCAAAAGTCATTAGCAAATTCCTATTTCGATAAATGCATAGAATTTATCAATGCAAATAGTTTTTTAGAAAAAGATAAAATGACGGCAGCATTTTATGCAGAAAGATTTTTAAGTTACTTTAGAATTGGTAGAATTAAAGATGCCAATGAAATCTTTAAAACCACTAACGAGGTGTGCAAAAGAGTTGTTTTAGATCGTTATACTGATAGAAGACCCGAGCAAGAAGATCAAATTACACTCACGCAATCATTTGATGAAACTTCTGCATTTCAAATAATCGAATTAATTCAAGGTTATGAGGGAATTCCAGACCAGTTAGGAGCAATTTACAAAAGCTTTTTAAATGCGAATAAGAACCTTGTAAAAAGAAATGATGGTGCCGTTAGCTTATTTTATCTTTTTCAGATGTATAAAAATGAAAATGAAAAATTAAAAAAGGATTTTCAAAAATTAATAGCAGAAAAAATACAAACTAAACTCGAAAAAGCCAAAGAAACACGAGATATTGATTTGTGCGAAGAACTTCTAAGTCAAAATGAAGTCATCGTGCCTTTGCCCGAAATCAGAATTATTTTATTAGAAGAGTATTTTAAAAATGGCTTTTTTCTAAAAGCTCTATCACAAGCCCAATACATTTTTAATAAGTACCCGCAATATCATGAAAAAATAGTTTCAAAGTTAGTAATCTTGGAGAATTTATCAGAACTTTCAAATGAGAACAAAAAAAATATCCCGCCTAATCTTTTAAAGCAACCATTAAAAATCAGCAATCAAGCTACAACCGTGGATCAATTGAGCCGAAAACCATCAGAACCAGTTTCAATTGGCAAATTCGTTGGTAGTGTTTATTTGCCGCCTTCGCATGTTCAATATTGGAATCACCCCCAATTTAATTATTATCAACCCATCGAACCTATCTTTACAAAAAACAATCTAATATTTAACGGCGGCTCCTATTTAATTAGTTATTCCACTGGCACAAATTCGATTGAATGGGACTATTTTTCAGAAGCAGAATATAAAGACATCAACGAAAATGGCCCACACCAAAAACGATTTATTACAACGCATTCGGGCAATCAATTGTTTATGCTGACAAATCGAAATTATTCTAGTGAAAAAACGGTTAAATGCTTTGATTTGCGCGGCAACATCATTTGGGATATGTCAGACCAAAAAAGTTCATTGGTAGAGGAACCTTTTTGCTCACCTATTGAATCACAAGGCAAACTATTTTGTTTCAATTATAGTAACCGCGAAACCATCAATGTCGTCAATTTTGCAATGTACAATGCGAGCACTGGTAGCTTAATGTCAAAAATCCCTGTATCGCTAATACCAGGGTCAGCTCGAGATGAAATATGTCGCCCAATTGGGGGCAAATGGAATACCTTTACACATGACGAACATTTTTGTCAAGATGGCGATTTTGTATATGCCTATACAGGAACGGGAGTTTTATTAAAAGCTGATTCAAACACGGGAAATATTCTATGGGAAAAAGGTCATCAAAAAACAAGTACAAGCAATGAATATTCGTATCGAAATGATATTGCAAACGCAGCTTCGGGATACATTCATATCTATGATCAAAATTTGGTGTATTTCACGCCTGATATTCAAATGCTTTCTGCTGTAAATAAAATTACAGGTGAAATTTTATGGCGTTCAAAATTTTATTCCCCAAACTTTATTCATAATCGTAAAAAATCAAATAGTCTAATTTTTTCAACGGAAAGTCTTCGAAGTGATCCAAAAATTACAAATGTTGACCCTAAAAACGGAGAAATCATTTGGGAAGTTTCAACAAATGGCTTGCCCATTACTGGGGAAGGCGATTTATTGGGTAATAAACTTTATATTCCTTCGGATAAATCACTACTCGTTTATGATATAACAAATGGCAATTTATTAGAAAGAATAACGCTACCATTTCAACCGCTAAAGTTTCGTTGTAATTCTGAATATTCTGTCATTTTCTCTTCAAAAAACGCCTATATTTTGCAAAATAAAGGAGTTTTCGACAGCAAACAATTATTAGAAACGAAATTAGCTCAAACAAAACCAAAGTTTGTTTTACCAGACACAAAACCTTCTGAGCTTTTAGGTTTTGAAAATATCAATCTTGAAGTTACCCTTAAATTGCCGGAGGCATTTTACGCATCTGGCGACCCTTGGAAGCAAACGAATATCATAAAAACCTCTAAGAATTTCCATTTTTTACTTTCCTGCAAGGATCATTTAGCTCTATTTCGAGAGGGTTTTCACCAAAAGGATGGCAAATATATTCCGCCTGAAGTGCTTTGGTATCAACAATACCCAGAATACGCAATATTTGAAGATACTCTTTATATTTCTGAACACGGCAAAATTTCTGCCCTAAATTTATTCACTAGAGAATTGAATTGGATATATGAGTACAATCGAAGTAACCCTGTTTTTAAAGATGACTTAAACAAGACTACGCCAGTCATTGCCGTTTCAAAACAGCACATAGCTTATCAAACAGAAAATCTATCAATAATGATATTGGATCGTAGCACGCGCAATAAAGTTTTTGAGTTGTATTCGCCAAGCATAATTGAACTATACTTAGAAGACAATTATATAGTTACTATGAGTCAAAAACGCCAAGCACGATGTTATGATTTTTCATCAAACGGCAAAGAGCTTTGGATGCAAGATTATAATCACAATCACGATGCTGGTATTGAAAACGGAAAATTTGTTTTTGTACGCAACAATGCGAGCACGATTACTTTTTATGATTTAAAAACTGGTGCCGTTGCAGTGAATGGCAAAGACCCCAATGGTTATAATTACACCATGAATAATTGGGTATTAGATGAAACCTATTTATTTGCCTACAAAAAGCTTTTCAACCCTAAAACAGGTGAGCCTATTGCAAAATACAATGAAGCGGCCAAAGTAACGGGTGGGGGGCATGTTGGTTTTTATAAACAATATGGAACGGAAGGTGATTACATTTTAGAAGGAAAAACTTATGCTTTTAAAATGCAAAGTCAACGCGATTACGACAACAAAATATTTGCTGCTGCTAGAAAATCTAATCGCATCACATTTTTTTCTTCATGGGCAATTGAAACTTTTGAGCTTTCTGAAGGCAAATTAATTTCAATTGATTTTATTAAGTTTTATGCTGGCCCCTATGGTAATCACGAGGCCGGAATGTCCTTCTTACCATTAGACGACAGCTTTTTGATGCTAAGAAAAGATGAAATGTATTTCTTCAAGAATTTTGATCTAAATCTAGAGTATCAAAAAATAAAATCTAATCGCGTAGATAACAAAAAGCAGTTCAATTGGCCTTTTAGTGAAATTTACCCTGAAGTCATTCTCGATGAAAAAAACTGGATCTCCTACAATGGCGAAAAACCAAAACGAAGTTTATCTTATCAAGCGTTTAGTGATGAAAAATTTGCTTATTTAAAATTTAAGCTATCTCCAAGAAAAGACAGGAACACCAACAGCACGCTATTTATCAGCGGAAACAGCTTTTCTCAAACCTTTGCTATTACTTGGGATGCAGACAATTGGAAGAATTGCCAATACACTTTTAACATAAATGAAGTGATTGATTCTTGGAAGGAGGTAGATATTCAAGGTAATACAATCCTGTATATAAAACTTAAAATTGCAACCCCCATTTCTAGTGATTTTAAAAATACTTTACTTGACTTCAACATCGAATTGAGGCAATCTACGAGTGGTCAAAATGAAGGCATGTTTCGTATCGGTGGCGCCTACTCTAAAAACCGAAAATTTTTCCCTTGGCTAACTTATATGAATGATGAAGGTCAAACACTAAAAGATTTTGCTATTAGAACTAGCCTTTATGAAAACAACTCTAATTTTTACCCACAGGGTGAAGATTTAGTAATATGGTTAAAAGACAGGCGTCGATTCAAAAGCTTTGAGGACAACATAGCTTTGCTAAAAAAAATGCTGGTCGCAAATGCAAAATCTTATTGCTCGGTTAATATAATTTCGGCTTTACTTAATGAAGAGATTCAACTTTTAAAAAGCAAACAATCTGATTTAAATGAAGTGACAGAGGATTTTACCCCAAAAATTATTGATATTATTAAAAAGTTAAAACAACTCTCCCAAGATGCTGGGGTTGACAATCAATGGTCAGATTTTGCATTGTCTTTTTGGGCAATCGAAATATTCCCAAAAAAAATCAATTATAGTTTTATTCGAAACGACCTTTTTAAAGCAGTACATGGTTTAGAAATTCGTCAAGAAAAAGGCGAGTATATTAAAAAAAGCTTTTATGAAAAAGATAATTTATTAACGCCAAATATTAATCAGCCTTACATTGAATGGTTTATTCCGGGTTTAGCTGCCAACTTTCCAACAAACCAAACGCTAAATACTCTATCTCTCGTTGGTATTGAAACAACAAAAACCATGTTTGGCAAAGGCACATTGTTTACTCCGGCTGGCGCAAATGTGTTTTTTGACCGCAAAGGAAAACTAGCTAAAATTTCTAGTATCGAAAATAAAGCCGTGCTTACGACTCAAGAAACAACCTATGATTTTAATAAAAAACGCTATGAATGCTTTAGTTTAAATAGCACCACGCGCTCTTATATTGGCATCTCTATTGATGTGCCAGGCATTAAAACGCCGAATATTCTTTCCACTACTGGTCAAACTCCTGAATCCATAATGGTAATGCTAGAGAACTTACCGTCTGATAACAATAACGGTTTGACACTAATCGACTACTATATTTCACTTAAAGGAAAGGTAGACGATGAGGAACGCATTAAAATATATTCGAAATGGCTATTTAGCATAAGAGACAATTCTGCTTCCATTAATTCTGCTTTAAATAGCATTTTTAGAAAAAATGAAAAACAAAAAAATATATTTGAATTTATGGGAAGCATACTCAAAGAAGCCAAAATACCAGCCTATGTATCGAGACGATATTTTTTACAAAGAGTTAACAATGTGTTTTTAGAGCCAAACTCGCGCTCTGTTCTTGGGCCAATTACTCAAGAAGCAAACCCGAAACCCGAAACAAGTTTCGATTTTAATGCAAGCTATACCGCAGGTGATAAAACTTATAAGTTTACCAATTCACTAGAATCAAGGATGGGCGGAACGATATACATTGCTTCTAAAATTACAGTAGAAACAAATGAAAAGCCTTACTTGTTTCTTTGGGCTACAAATCATAATGCACGCGATTGCACAAATAGCATCGTTTCTATTTGGCTAAATGGTAAATTGCTTGTTGACAAAACTACTTATAAAAACTTTGAAGAAAACACCATTTACCAAAGGTTATCATTAATCAAAGGAGAAAATGTCGTTTTAATTAAGATTATAGGCGTTCAAGATAATGAATGGGGGCGAAATTACTCACTTGGCCTTGGGGATATATTTGGAATGCCCATTCCGGGGGTTGAAATGAAATCTTTTGCAAAATAATTTAAAAATCGAAGAATTACCAAAAATTGTTCAAAATATTGAGTTTTTAAATTACAAAATTTGGCGTTTTTCTCTAAATTTTGTAATTTTATAACTTTTTCAGATTAAATTTTTCGTAATTTTTTACAAAATCATTAAAAGTCGAGTTTCTTTAAAAATTGATTTTTCAAAAAATCAAAAAATTAATTTTAGAAAAATCGATTCAAAAATATTTTTTTTTAATTTAATTTGATTTGGTTTACAAATTTTATAGAATCAATAAAAATCCTTGCTAGCCATGTTTTTCAAATATGGCTTCTCGCCAACTAGTGTCTTCCTTCAAAAAATAAACCTAACCTTAGAAAGAGAGCTTATGAAATTTTCAGTTTTTTGTGTCATTGGCATTTTTGCATTGTTAGCAAACTTCTTCTTTAACTCTTTCGCCCTAGCAAACGAGCCCAATACGGTCAAATGCGTAACGACAAGAGATGTGTGGCTTTCTTCCGCCAACAAAGATGAAATAAATACAAACGGAGGAAAATCTTCTAAAATAAAGTTAAAAATTTATCAAGAGTTCGGGCTACTAGATTTTGATGTTTCTGCCTTAAAAGGGAAGAAAATAGAAAAAGCCGTTTTGTATGTTGCGATAGTAGGCGCTGGTTTAGATAAAGCGCGAGGGAGCGATTTACGCTGGTTTACCTTATCTACCGTTAGCAGTGATTGGGTAGAAGGTGAAGGCAAAGAATATGATATTGATGAAGCTGGTAAAGGCGCTACTTTTAATGAAGCAAGCTATAAAACTAAACCTTGGTCGTACCCAGGCTCGCGCTGTTGGGATGTTATTTTAGGTAATGGCAACACCCTAAGATACGATGTGGATGGAGGTGACCCAAAAGACGGATGGTTTGCGATTCCTGTGGATAACAAACTAATAGAAGCACTAATAACCAAATCATCCTATGGATTATTGCTTATGGATGGTTCGACTGGTGTGGATCGCAATTGCACAATTGCTAGCAGAGAAAACAAAAAAAGCGCACCGTATCTTATGGTTACTGTGGCAGGTGACGACCTACAAGCTCCAACTATGCCAACAAATTTAATCGCAAAACCATCACCAAACGATGCAAGCGACACCACAGGAGCAATAACTCTCGCTTTTCAAGTACCAGAAAAAGCATTTGCCTATCAAATTAAAATAAATGACCAAGAGATACCTCGCTGGCAAATTCCCTTTGCTAAACCCAATAATAAAGTTCAAGAAATCACTTTAGAGTATTTACCTCCAGATACGGATTTAAACATAGAGCTTTATGCGATAGATCGCGCTGGTAATGTCTCACCTGTTGCAAAAACAAATTGTAAATCTAGTCCTAAAATTACAGTACCCAAATTACCTAAGGGCAATTTTAGTTTTTCGGAAAATGGAATTAAAAACAAACAAGAAAAGCTTAAAATCTGGGCGTTCCCTGATATTTGCAAACTTGACCCAATCAAAGGGAAAATTATATTAGAGCCAAATATGGAGAATGCGGCCATAAAAAATAGCATTTGGGAAGAAAAAACTTCTACCATTAGACTTGTTGCGGCTAAAGGAGAAATCATTGGGTTTCAATTAGCTTTAGAAGCTCCTCAAGAAGGCCTAAAAGATATTAAAGTTAAAATTAACGGATTAAACACAATTCAAACTCGTTTTTGGCGAACATGGCATGTAAAACACAACGATATTTGGCAGCCGGAATATGCGATACCAATGAAGGAAGGTGCTTCACTTGCATTACCTTCTACAGATTTAGTTATTCCGAATCAAAAATTTACTTCTATTGCAATTGACTTAATTGTACCTGAAGAATTTAAATCTGGGGAGCATACAGGCAATATTAATATTTCTGCTGAGGGCAACATAGAAGTTAACCTTGCATTAAACTTAAAGGTTTTTAATGTTAATATACCAAAAGAAATTAATTTTAACCCTGAGCTTAATTGTTATGGTGGCCCTGGTACGGCTGGGTCAGAATTATGGTTCGATAGTTTTAAGTTGGCGCATTATCACCGAAGCACAATCAACCGTGTTCCATACAATCAAGCTGGCAAAACCCACGAAGATTATATTCCTAAAATTGATGAATCGGGAAAGGTTATTGACTGGGCAAATTTTGATAAAAATTTAGGCCCTCTGTTAGACGGTAGTGCGTTTAAGAATAACCCGCGCGCTAATGTTCCTGTTGCCACATTATATTTGCCACATAATGAAAATTGGCCTATGCCATTAATACCGCACTATGCACCAGGAGTTCCATTGGAAGGCGCTAATTGGAAAGCGATACATGATATAAAAGCAAAAACACCTGAAAAGGCATTTAGCAAAGTGTATCAAGAAGCTTTTAGTGCAAGCGTATCGGAATTTGCAAAACACTTTGATGAAAAAGGCTGGACAAATACTATTTGCGAATTTTACTTCAACAATAAATTTAACCCTAAAGGTATGAACGGTACGGCATGGGTGTTGGATGAACCCGCAGAAACATTAGATTGGCTTGCATTAAACTTTTACAGTCAATTAGCGCGGAAAGGTTTTAAAAGTGCTTTGAAATCTAAATTTGTTTTTCGAGGCGATGTTAGTCGGCCAATGTGGCAAGGTTCTATATCTGACGGTCTAATGGAGGTAATGTATGTAAATAGTGAAATGTATTCATTTTTGCCACTTGTAAAAGACCAGAAAAAACGCATGCCAACCATTTTATTCAATTATGGTGAGGCAAATCATATATCTAGAGTAAACCACGAAACAACTGCTTGGTGTATTAAAGCCTACATTAATGAATGCGATGGGGTATTACCATGGCAATCACTTGGTGGCGATGCTGCATTTGATGTTGGCGATAGCAAAGGTGGCGGCAACGCATTAATTGTAAATGGCAGTAAAAGATTTGGGGTAAACGCAATAGGTTCTTATCGCATGCATGCTTTGAGAAATGGTGCACAAATATGTGAGTTGTTAAGACTATTAGAAATAAAAAACAAATGGGGCCGCGCTCATAGCAAAGCTATTGTTTCACAAGTTTTAACATTGAGTTCTGAATTTAAACAAGGTTTTTCAGATGATGCCGCTGCAATTACTTTTAAATCATTATCTGGAGATCAATTTGTAGCTTTGAAAGAGGGTTTACTCATACTAATTGAAAATTAAGCAAAATATTTGTTGCTGTATTAAACCTAAAATCAACAACTGCATTGATTCAATGCTTTTAAAGTAGAGACACTCGGCGTGTAACGATATAGTGCGTCTCATACGCATCAAGTTAAGCTTTTTAGTAACAACCAGGCCGGCAAAGTGTCGCACCATCCTTGCCTGGTAGAGTAGGCAAAAGATAGTAAGGAATTGGCCAAAATGATAACTTTTTCAAAAAAAGAGCGACTATAAATCAACTCTTTTTTCTCCGTGTCAACTCTACCAGACCGGGGACGGTCTGGTTACGCAAAAGAACGAGAAAAGTAGTTGGCGGAAACCCTTAAGTTGATGCGTATGAGACACTCGGCGTGTAACGATATAGTGCGTCTCTACTTTTTGATTTTTTATGATAAATTAACAAAAAATAGCTATTCTGCTATCTAGTGCTATCTGGCTCGGTGATAGGTATTTTCAAATGAAATGCACTGCCTTCCCCTAATTTACTTTCAACCGTTATAGCGCCACCATGTACTTGGGCAATATGTTTTACTATTGATAGACCTAAGCCTGTACCGCCATTTTTTCGACTGCGAGATTTATCTACTCTAAAAAATCTTTCAAATAGTCGCTCTAAATGCTGTTCTGGTATTCCTATGCCTCTATCTATTACTGAAATGTAGAAATAATTATTTTCTGATTTCCCTATTAAATCAATGCAGCTTTTAGCCGGGCTATAGGCGACAGCATTCATAAGTAAATTAATAATAGCTTGTTCCATTAAAGCACCATTGATATATAAATCTACATCCTTTTCGCAAGACAATTTGATTGATATTTCTTTTTGCTGAGCTTGTAATTGACAAGTTTGCAGTGCTTCTGAAAGTAGTGAGAAAATGGAAGTTTTTGCAAACGGCACATTATTACCTTCTTCTAAACTAGACAAAAATAATAAATCATTAATAATGGCTGTTAATCGATCGGCTTGTCTTTGAACAATTGTTAAAAAATGCAGCGTTTCTTCTTTATTATCAATACCATTTGTCAAAATTGTTTCTACAAAACCTTTAATAGAAGTTATGGGGGTGCGAATTTCGTGAGAAGCATTTGAGACAAATTCTTGTCTGACTTTTTCCAGCTTTTTCATTCTCGTAATATCTGTTAGCACAATTACAACGCCATATTTTTCACCCATGGCATCAATCAAAAATGAGCCATTAACTTTCATATACAGCTCTTGTTTAATTAAATATATAATCGTTTCAACATTGTTCTCATTCGTTGACAAACATTTAGTTATATAATCCTCCAAATCCTTATTTCGAATAATCTTTGCGAAATCGCTCTTATTTTCATCTTGAGCATCTATGAATAACTGGCGAAAGGCTTCATTCCATCGGATAACTTTGCCCATTAGGTCAACGGCTAAAATTGCTTCGCTCATACTACCTAATATTGCGTCAATTTCATTTTTTTGTAGTTCAATTAAATTTATTTTTTCATCTAATTGATCAGACATTTTATTTAGAGAGTTCGCTAAACCAACAAACTCTAAAACTTCTGGGGTAGATATTTTTTTTGAAAACTCCCCTTGTGCAAAATGAGCGGCTTTTTCACTCATTTCCTCTATTGGTTTATTGATTTTTTTGGCAAAATTAAAAATGATATATAAAGCTAACCCTAAAATTAAAAAGGTACCTATTAAAAGCACCGCAAATAATTGATTGAATTGGCCTTCAATGATTGACATCGGAATCACATAGACTAACACCCCCACTACAACTTCATTTTGACTTAATGGCAACAAAAGATAAAGTTGATTTTGTTTTAAATTGGGGTCAAATAACTCAAATGATACCTTTTGGCCACTCATGGTTGAATTAAAAAAGGTCAAGTCAACAGAGCTGACAATATTGCTAGAAATCTTCTTTGAATTAGCTAACAATTTTAGGTCTGACATAATAATTGCCACTTGCAATTCACCAGTAAACACTTCATCTAATATACTTTGCACCTTAGTTGGCTCGCTTAGCATTGGTGAAATTTGAGACTCTACTAACATTGAGTTTTGAATTAAAATGGCTTTGTAATTTTCAGTTAATTGCTTCTTAAAGTAATAAAAGAAAAATATACAAAATATGATAATAAAGGCGATTACCTTTAAAAAAAACAGTATGTCTGTTTCCCATAGTCGTACTTTTTTGGTCATTCTTTCTCTCTAAACCTATACCCTACGCCACGAACTGTTTCAATCAGGTCTCCTACTTCTCCTAATTTTTTTCTCAAACCAACAATTTGAAAATCTATTGACCTATCCGTGACAATATGATTTTTCCCATGCACAATATCCACCAACTGATAGCGAGTAAAAACGCTGCCAGGTTTACGAACTAAGGCGTGAATTATTTTAAACTCTGTTAAAGTTAATTCTAATTTATTTCCTTTTACAAAAACTTCAAATTTCATCGGGTTAATTTCTAAATCATCTGTTTTCAGCAAATCATTTTCACTGGGGGCAATTTGTCGTTTTCTTCTCAGTACAGATTCAATTCGAGCCAGTAGCACTTTTACACTAAATGGCTTTACTACATAATCATCCGCACCCAACATCAAACCCTTACAAATATCTTCCTCCTCACCTTTAGCGGAAGTAAATATGATAGGTATTTCACTGGTCTTTTTATCCTGCTTCAATCTACGACAAACTTCTAAACCATTCATATCTAGTAGCATAATATCCAATAGGATTAAATGCGGCTGATTTTTTTGTATCATTGTTATTGCCTCTTCCCCATAGGCCGTGGCTGAAACTTGATAGCCATTTTTAACTAAATTAAAGCTAATCAATTCCAGTATGTCTTCTTCATCTTCTACAATTATAACTTTTTCTTTTACCATTTTCTTTCTTAATCAAAAACAGTCATTTTAACGACTATTCTATTCTAAGTTGTTTTGTTAGAAATTGATTAGAGCTCATAAAGATTTAGTAGTTAACACTTATTTCCTCGTATAAAAATCATCACTAAGTCAATTTCTCTGGTTTTGGCTTTTCTATTTTTAATGTATACATCCAATACACCAATATCGCCCCTAAAATGATAGATGCCAATAGAGTCAACATCCCTAGCCAATAGACGAAACCACCAATCTGTTTATCATATAGCAGCAACCCCATAGAATCAAACAAAATGTGCCAATCGTGCATTTCTTCTTTTGGTACTGGAGGGCCACCACCGCCAATCGTCACTAGGTTAAGATCCAGATCTGTGGCGTCTGACATATACACACTAATACCAATCAAATTTGTTGCTAACCAAGCAATGCAAAAAACAATTCCAAAATAATCTCTTTGTTTACCAAGAACAACCATGCTTGCTAAGGGAGCAAAACATTGCAGAATAGTGCCACCTGCCACATTCATCCATCTGCCAAATGCACTAAACATAGGGTGACCCATTTCATGGATTCCTAAATTAATTCCATCAAATATAGTGTAGCTTTGCCAATCGAAAAACTTGCGCACTAAAATGTAGGCAAAGTATAGCAAAATCGGAGCTCTAAAAATCCAAAACCTGCCCGTACACCAATTTTTTAATTCTAGAATAAGGGCTGACCATAGCGTAAATTTATCGTCAGTTAAGTCCCCTTCTTTTGTTTCTTCTAATGGCTTTGGCAATGTCGGCTTTGGTGATTTGCTTTTTGCGTAATAAACCCCGCAATTAGGGCATTCGTCAATTGAATTTTTATCCGATGGTTTGCGAATATAACCGCAATTGTAACAAGTTTTTATCAATTTTATTACCAATAGGAAGTTTTGAGTCATTATAGGAAATAATATAATTTAGAAAGAAAAAAGAACATCCTGTTATCGTGACTAACAGGATGATCTTTAAATGCATTTAAAAGGGCTTTATAAATGCATTTGGGGAATTGTTATTCTTCTAAAAATTTCCTATCTATCAAAATTGGTAACGATAAGACTTTATCTTCAAAGTTACTATTAGCACTTTTTTTGTTTAAAAAATATGAGAAAAAGCGCCCTTCAGAATTAAAACCGCCAAACACCTCTACTTGATCGCCAACTGCAATCAATTCAAATAACTCAGAGACATTAACTCTTCGATCGTCATTTAAGTAAATGATAAAATTATTCAATCGAATAGAGATACCTGAAATCATTAATGCTTCATTTTCAATGCTTTCAATTTTACCTTTTATAAACTCATACTGCTCTTTTTCATCTGGGTTAACTGACACAACAGTTGCAATCATTTTTCCTTCTGAGTTCACATAACCTTTTGCGTAAACTACTTGAGATGTAACGCCCTTATTCGTATCTTCTACCAATTGTTTTAAATTAAAATCAATTGAAGTATAAATGTTGATTAGTATCGTTTTGTTAAATATCGAAATTTCATTTTCAACATTTGTTGTTTTTAAAATACCTCTGAACTCAAAGTTTTTAGCCTGTTCCACTCTAATGCTATCAGCTAAGACTTCTTTTTCTGCAACGAAAACACCGCTTATAATCAACTTTCTATCGGCAACACTACTAATGCTTTCTGCGTCCATTAATTCTACAGGAACAGTAATTTGATAGCCGTTAAGAGTAAACATATTTCGTTCAGTTATTTTCACAGGTAAACCTTCTAATACAATCTCTCTATTCAAATCGTAAGTTTTCACTTCTGATTGAATATTAGTAATTGACTCAGCAGTTTGCAGAATTGTCGGGTTTTGTTGATTCATCGTTAAACCATTCAATGATAGGTTATCGCCTATCTTAATTGTTTGAATTTCAGTATCACCAACCATTATTTCAACACCTTCTACAACTATTGTGCCAGAATCCAAGTCAACTGAAGATACTTCACCTGAAATTTTCACTGTATCTGTTGTCGGTTTAAAAATATCACCTAAAAACTCAATCAATGTTGCTTCTAGAACACCTTTTTCATCTTTAAACCCAAATACTGCCATGTAGTAATTTATCTTTAAAGTTTTTAAGCTCTTTTGCGTAAAACTAGTAGCAGAAGAAATATGTATTTTTTGACCCAAAATCGTAATCGTATTTTCCTCTAGGTTTATTGATTCTATTGGCCCCTGCACCTGATCTTCGATGTCTATCTTAATCGCACTAAATTTGCCCCTCTTTGAAGACCCTGTCTCTACAGAAGCAATCTGCCCAACACGCAATCCGCCATTTTCAATTAAAGACGAGTTACGATAAATTTGTGCCCCATTCAAAGAAATCTCCACACCATTTATAATAATTTCTTGTGTTGAAGAATTTATTTGGCTGACTTTACCTTTGAAGATTTTGTTGGTTTTTGTTGTTGGTTCTTCTTCAATAGTTCCACCAGAACCTCTAATACCGCCGCAACCAGTCAACAAGTAAAGCATCAATATAAGTATCAAGCTGTAAACCTTCATTTTTCACCTCGATCATTATCTTCAAAATAATAAATACCAAGACCACCAGAATAGTGGTCATCAATATTTCTATTATTAGGTTCTACTTCTTGAGTCATTAACCATGCATCTAGCTCTTGTAAAAATGCAATTCCTTTCTTCTTCATCTCATGTTGAATGAAAGGCATATTTGCCTTGGCAAGATATTGTGAACTCGCCGCTAATTGCAAGAAATCTTTTTTACCTGGGTTTTCAATATTATGATCAATCGTTCTTATTAAAGCCGAAACATCTTCACCCAAAATTGAAATAATCTGCTCTTCGTCAGCGTTTGGTAAAAATCTTTTTCGTTTTAATCGAACTTTATTATCTGCTATTAGCTCTAAAGAATCAGACCGAACCAATTCATCTAGAATGGAGCGAAAAGTTATATCGCCGCCATACTGCTTAACCAAAGATTCAAAACTATTACTTGATCCTTTCAATTGTAATTCAGATGGCGCTCCATTTTTATCATGATATTTTGAATCAAATCGCCAACCATTAATAATACTTGTCGCTCTATGATGGCGTTCTTCTATTTTAAACTCTTCTTGTGAGGTTGTCGCTAATAATTTCTTTACTTCGTGACGGGTTAAACCTGTAATTACAGAAACACGCGAATCAGAAATTTTCTTACCGGGTATCTCAAATTCCTTCTTGGCAACATCCGCAAACACCCATTTCGCAACATCTGCAAAGGTGCCGTATGAAACGCCTCGCTTCAGCAACATACGCACTAATGGGCGCAAAATCTTGATAATCGCTGATGTTAGAATCGGGTTAATAGGACAAACTTTCTCGTAAAGGTTGAAACGATTCTAACAGTAAAATTTGGTTTTTAAAAACCAAATTTCTAATTTCTTGGCATTTTGTTAAGCAATTTGCGAATTGTCACGCTATAAAAATGGCACCTAAAGTCATTAAAACACTGGAAAAAATGAATTTTTAAATATCTTATTGACAATCAGAAAACTTTCGATCGACTCTTAAATTTAACACTTCGTCTTATTCTTTGACTAAGCACTTAACATTTATATTACTCAACCAATTCAAATGAAATTACATCACCTTTTAATTGATATCGAATTAATGTATGCACCTCTAAAAATAAAGCACCAGAATCTTTTCGAATTAAAACTGGACTTACGAGGATAATTAAATCGCCTTTTGTGCCTTTCTGCGCATTATAATAGCTTAAAACATGTGTTTCTAATGTTTTATTTTCTTAAAAATGTACCCATGTAAATATATGTTTTTTTGTTGACATTTAACTTTTTTACCTATAATATCGCTTAAAATCTATAAATTTAGGTAGACTTATGTACATAGAAACTGTTAGAAATCGAAAATCGCCACCAGCAA
>Ga0209573_1001909_pt1 | contig 29131 bp, 39 predicted proteins | sample TNRBio252014_DNA_FD_185870 | JGI IMG/M metagenome (GOLD analysis project Ga0209573, IMG submission 185870) | Wastewater treatment Type I Accumulibacter community from EBPR Bioreactor in Madison, WI, USA - TNR Reactor_6/25/2014_ DNA (SPAdes)... | ecosystem: Engineered > Bioreactor > EBPR >...
CCGTGGTCGTCCGGTTGTTCGGCGTGCGGGCACGCGTTCGCTTGGAGCAAGGTTCTTTGTTCATTTGCCTATTCTACCCGTTATTCGGATAGGCTCTAAGGAGATTGGAGCATGGGAACTCTGTATTTGGACCGGCGTGATTTGCAGTTGCGGCTGGACGGTAAGCGGTTGGTGATTGAGGAACCAGCGGCCCGCCCGCGTGGTGTGCCACTGGCGTTGTTGGAGCGGATCGTGATGCAAGGTCAGGTCAGTTTCGATAGCGGGGTGCTGGCGGCGCTAGCCGAACAAGGTACGGCTATGATTTGTCTGAGCGCTCGCCACAGTCGCCGCACCGCGCTGTTACTCGGCCCTGGTCATCGTGATGCGCGCCGCCGCCTGGCGCAATATCAAACCACATTTGATCCGGCGGCCCGGCTGATGCTGGCACAACGGTTGATCGTGGGCAAGCTCAAGGCCCAGATCCGCCTGCTGGAATCGGCGCAGACACAGCGGCCTGATGCGCGTAAGCCATTGCATGATGCACTTGAGACGTTGCATGGTCTTCTTCCCAAGCTAGAGGTGGCGGCAGATCGTGATGCGGTATTAGGCTTGGAAGGCGCGGGTGCCGCAGCGCATTACGCTGCCTTAACGACTCTGTTTCCACCTTCGCTCAACTTTACCGGTCGCAATCGGCGTCCACCACGCGACCCGGTTAATGCCTGCCTGTCACTCGGTTACACCCTGCTACATTTTGAGGCCGTGCGGTCTGCACACGGTGCGGGGCTTGATCCGCTGCTCGGCTTTTATCACGAACCAGCCTATGGTCGGGAATCACTGGCTTGTGATCTGATCGAACCGTTGCGCCCTCGGCTTGATGGCTGGGTCTGGGCGTTGTTTCGCGAGCGGCGGTTGCGAGCTCATGATTTTGTACACGATAAGGGGGCTTGTTTACTGGCTAAGGACGGTCGGCAGACTTTCTATGCCAGTTACGAGTTATGGGTTGCGCCATTTCGCCGCTATCTGCGACGGGAGAGTTATCGGCTGGCGAATTGGCTAAATCAGCGTGCGCCGCTGCTGACCGGAGGGAGTGATAATGGCGACTGAATTTCACGGTTTGTTGGACGAACACCCTGAAGGTTTGCGTAAGCCATTATATTTGCAAGGTCAATCGGGCCTTCGTGTTGAACTGGACGGTCCGGCCTTGCGGATTGCCCAGCCGGAACGCGCGATGGTGTTTTATCCCCTGGCGCGTTTGGCGCGCGTATTGAGTAAGGGCGGTGTGTACTGGAGTAGCGAGGCTCTGCTGGCTTGTGCCGACGCGGGGATTCCTGTCGTCTTTTTGCAAGCTGAAGGTGGCGTGCGCGCTTATCTATTCGGACGGTCACCTGGTGCAGAGAGTCGATCTCAGTCATTGCCCGCTGACATGGAGCAAATGGAGGCTTGGCGACGCTATCAAATGTGGCGTAACGCGATGGCCTTACATGCTCAGCGCGCCTTGATCAGGCAATTGCATCAACGCAGTTGTTGGACAGATCCCATATCAGCAGGATGCCCTCTACCCTGGGGTGGGGATCAGCGGATAGTGGTTATGCGAGGTACAAGGCTGTGGGATCGATTGCGCGATTTATTGGCGGGGTTAAGTGCGCAATTGCTGATCGAGGCAGGGATTGACGCGATGCAAGGGGGACGACTGGAACAGTGGCCGCTTATGGATGATCTGACGGAACTGCTGGTTTGGACGGTGTTAGCGCCAATAGGTGTAAGTTTGAGCGACGTTGAATACGATTTGGATCGTTGCGATGAGCGATGTTTAATCGCGCTGGTGGAAACACATCAAGTCGATGTATTACGATTCGGACGGTTAGTATTGGCCCAACTGCGTCAGTCTCTGGAAGGTTGAGTCATGTCCAGATGGCGGCGACTTTATTTGATTTGTTACGATATTGCTGAAGACCCCAAGCGCTTGAGTCGAGTGGCGCGATATCTGGAAAAGTTTGCATTTCGTGTGCAGTATTCAGTGTTTGTCGGTAGTTTTTTTGAACATTCTTTAGAAGGTGTTTTGCATGGCTTGGAGCGTATCATTGACCCACGGAAGGATGATGTCCGTTGCTATCCATTACCGGAACAAGCGGAAGTCGTGCTGTTGGGACCGCAGATCTTCCCAGATGATATTATGCTGATTCGTGATGGCCGAAATGTCTTACACTTGGGCGCTGGGGCAGCGCAACCACTCAAATACGAGCCAGGCTTGAAGGCGTTGAAAAGTGATTTTTAGACTATATTTGAGGTTGGTTCTGTGCGTTTTTGCATAAAAGCAACATGTGGTTGCGTTATGGCAAAAAAGATAACTTTTCAAGCAACAAAAATTCTGTCAACTACATCAATAAACTATTGTTTAGTAATTATTTTTAGCGTCGAGGGCTTTGAATTGATGCCCTGATAAAGAAGGGATTAAGACGTTCCACTCGCCAGCCGTCAAAGCCTCGTGAACTTCTTTGAATTGATGCCCTGATAAAGAAGGGATTAAGACGTGCGAACATACACATAAGCATGTTAAGCAGTTTAAGCCTTTGAATTGATGCCCTGATAAAGAAGGGATTAAGACCATTATTTCTTTCATGCTTTTCCCCTTAAAAAGCCCTTTGAATTGATGCCCTGATAAAGAAGGGATTAAGACCTTAAAGCTTTTGACACTTCACATATTAGGAAACTTTGAATTGATGCCCTGATAAAGAAGGGATTAAGACGCGCCGGAGAACGCAGCGCCCCCAATGTTGAACGCGCTTTGAATTGATGCCCTGATAAAGAAGGGATTAAGACGCAATGCGTTTTAATACGGTTCTTTCCGCGTGATACTTTGAATTGATGCCCTGATAAAGAAGGGATTAAGACGGGGGGTTTTCTTTAGAAATTCAATGTCATCGGCTTCTTTGAATTGATGCCCTGATAAAGAAGGGATTAAGACTTAATGGACAGAATGGGTCAAATGCGACTTCATCTTTGAATTGATGCCCTGATAAAGAAGGGATTAAGAGCCTATCCGAAAATATCAACTAAAGGGTAGTTAATTAAACAGAACCTTCTTTAGGTAGAGGGGCACACAGTTTTTTGAGTAAAATGCGGATAGAAGAAACCCAAATCATGGCGACACTAGAAGTCACTCTTTTTTCATAGACACGGACTAACCGACGATAACGGCTTAACCAGGCCAAGGTGCGTTCCACTACCCAACGACGCGGTAACACGTTAAACGCTTTTGAGGTTTTTTGAACGATCTCCAACTCACAAGAAAAGGTCTCTTTGACCCACTCCACCAAATCTCCCTGATAAGCTTGATCGGCCCAGAGGTGGCGCAGCGTGGGTACGGTGCGAAAGGTCTTTTTCAATAAGGGGTAAGCGCCCTGACTATCGTGGACATTGGCGGCATGGACGCCCACCGCCAGAACACAACCCGTGGTATCCGTTACAATATGATGCTTCCTCCCTTTGACTTTCTTCCAGCCATCAAAGCCGGATTCCTCGGCGGATTCGGCCGTCCCTTTGACGCTTTGGCTGTCGATGATGCCTGCACTCGGTTCCTCGGCTCGAGCGTTTTTTTTCGTACTTCACGGCGGATTTGTGCATTCACCCGCTCGAATAGACCGCTCGTCATCCATTTCATATAATGATAATTGACGGTCGTGCGCGGGGGAAAATCATGCGGCAGGTACGCCCATTGACACCCCGTTTTGTTGAGATACAAAATCGCATCCCAGACCCGCCTCAATTCAACTTCTAACGGGCGGCCTGCGCCTGCTTCTTCTTCCAGACGAAGGCATTCCTCTACAACTACCCACTCTTCATCTGTGAGATCACTCGGATATCTTTTATCAGGCATCATTTCGAATTTTCACCCATCTTAATTCAAATCCTCTCTTTGTAGCTCTATGATGCGATTTTCGTATAAATATATCAATGACTTAATTTTGGGATAGGCTCTAAGACGCCGCATGGGCGGGGAGGGTTGGTTGAGGCCCGCCGCTTTGAATTGATGCCCTGATAAAGAAGGGATTAAGACTTTCGCCATCCGTTACAGATTCAAGGATGACGGCACTTTGAATTGATGCCCTGATAAAGAAGGGATTAAGACGACACGTATTAACAAAGATATCCAGATCATTAATATCTTTGAATTGATGCCCTGATAAAGAAGGGATTAAGACTTCTGAACTCGCATATTACGAAAATAACCAACACTTTGAATTGATGCCCTGATAAAGAAGGGATTAAGACGACACCGGCTAGCTGAGTAGCAGTCTCTTCCAGTGTCTTTGAATTGATGCCCTGATAAAGAAGGGATTAAGACCCTGTTCCGCCTTGGCTTTGGCAGCATCCAGCCGCTTTGAATTGATGCCCTGATAAAGAAGGGATTAAGACACCTTGGCAAAATTATCTTCATCCAGCAGCCATTCTTTGAATTGATGCCCTGATAAAGAAGGGATTAAGACACGCGGTGAATGAGCGGTAGCCCATCCGCGTCGCTTTGAATTGATGCCCTGATAAAGAAGGGATTAAGACTGTGTGTGCTATCTCAATGGCCTGCCAGACTGTCGTCTTTGAATTGATGCCCTGATAAAGAAGGGATTAAGACCACTTTTGCGTTCTCGGTAAATCGACCAGCCATTCCTTTGAATTGATGCCCTGATAAAGAAGGGATTAAGACGCCGCGATTGCGGCAAATCGTCCTTATTCCTTTGAATTGATGCCCTGATAAAGAAGGGATTAAGACGCTGTTGCTTCCCTTGTGTGCGGCTATGTGTCCACTTTGAATTGATGCCCTGATAAAGAAGGGATTAAGACCCGGTCGCCATCGATGTCACGTTTGTCCGCTTTTCTTTGAATTGATGCCCTGATAAAGAAGGGATTAAGACACTCTAGTAACACCGGGGTCTTTGATGCGTTCTTGCCTTTGAATTGATGCCCTGATAAAGAAGGGATTAAGACCGCTGTAGCTCGGTCACGGTGGTTCGCACCGGTCCTTTGAATTGATGCCCTGATAAAGAAGGGATTAAGACGGTACCACAATCAGAAAAGTTAAGTGCGAGGGGGGTTCTTTGAATTGATGCCCTGATAAAGAAGGGATTAAGACAAGTCGAACGATGACCAGGGCGCTTCCGTCAGCCTTTGAATTGATGCCCTGATAAAGAAGGGATTAAGACGGGCTAAGCGCACGACGCTGGGCTTGCTCCGCCCTTTGAATTGATGCCCTGATAAAGAAGGGATTAGAAGAATTTTTAAAGAGGAGAAAAAATCCGTGCCCATAAGAATATATTCTCTTTATAATATTTTTTTGATCACATCTTTGATTATCTGTAATTTCGGTAGTGGCTCACTGAGGTGAGCGAGTTAAATTGTAGTGATGCAAGAAGAGACGAATAGCGACTTCGTGCATAGAGCGGGATTTGGAAAAGGACAAGGTTTTGCGAACGAAGCGGCCCACGCGTTGGCGCAGGGTGTTGTTGAAACGCTCCACGTGATTCGTCGCTCCCCGGCGGGGATAGCGGGCGTGATGTTGGCCAGTCGGCAAAACACTGTGATAGCTCTCTAAGTGATCCGTATAAAGCAAGCTCTGGCGGTAAGCAGGCGGGATGCGCTCCCATAGAAGGCGGGCGGTGGCATCGTCGCGCGGGCCGAGCGCGTAGGCGACGATCTGGCGGGTCCGTCGGCACAACGCCAGCCACAACCAGAGGACCCCACGTCGGCGATGGCCTACGAAGCTCCAGAGTTCATCCAGCTCCAGCACATCCTCAGGTTGGGCGGGCGTCAAGGTCGCCTCTAACGGTGGCAACACCTGGGCTTTTTTTGAGCCACGCCGACACCGTGTTGCGCGAGACCCCAAAAATCCGCGCTAAGCCCCGCAGAGACGTCCGCTCCTGATAAGCCCGCAGAATGTGCTCCTTGGCCGCTTCCGTATAGCCTGATCCTTCAGGGTTCTCCCGGAAACTGCGTCCACACACGCTACACCGGTAACGCTGCTTGCCGTTGCCTGTCTTCCCGTGCTTGCATGTTTGCTCACTACCACAGTGATAACAGTTCATGGCCTTAAATTAACCTATCTCACCTCAGTGAGCCACTACCGTAATTTCGGATTTATTGAAAACGTATATTCGAGGGATCAAGAAAAATTATCTATACCAAATGTTAATTTAAGCGTAGCGGATCGTGAGAAAAATAGCACATCTAGTGTTATCCATTTGTTTAGACTTTACTGTGCTCTAGAAGGCTGTAAGTTATCGCAGTTATCGCTTAATAAATGTGAGCCAGTTAATGGCGATGCAATGGCCTTTCAGCCTTTTTACTTTGATTGGACCACATGGTCCAAAAGATTAGAAGTAAAGCGTATCAGCGAAAACACTTTGAAACTTACAGCTTTTGAGGGTACGCATCGTAGCTTACCAGTTTATTTCTCGTTCACTTTTATTGAAAAGCAACCTTTTGCTGACCAACTGATTGCCTTTGAAGCAAAAGCTTTCACTAATCCGTCTATGCCGAATGAAGAACAAACTGAGTATATACCTATCTTGGGTGGTCTTCATTCTGAACCATTAGATTGTCCGCTGCTGATCCAAGGCTTAGAAAAGCCATAGAAAAAAAGAGATTACGGCAAAGGCCGCTCGACGAGTTGGCGGAGATGATCATACCGGGCGGCCAAGTCCAGGAAATGACCATTTACCCTCACTCTGTTCCCAGTGTCCCATCACGTATGGCTGCCTATCCAGCAAATCGGTCAGGACTTGCTGGGATAACCCTTTCTCCTTGCGGAGACAGATTAATCGGGCAGCAAATGCCTCAGAGATCCGGTTGGTTTCCTTCTTGCCTGTTCAAAGAGCGATGGGGGCGGAGGCATCGACGAACATCAGCCCTCCTGCTCTACGCCATTATCCCACATCGCGTTGAACACCGGCTTGGGCAAGGGTTGCCGCGCGTCATCGCTGAGGGAGACGCCATATTTTTTCCTGATCCGCGCCGCTATCTCTAAGGGAGTTTCCGCTGTGCGTCGTCGGGCAATGGCCTCCTTCATAGCGATGATGATGGCCTCGGTGAGGCCAACCCCCATAATCCCCGCAAACTTGCGCGTGAGGGCGTCGGCTTCGGGATTGTTCACGTTGATCGGCATGGCCGACGCCCTGTAGACGAAAATAATCTACATTTCTACATGATCATCCTTCGGCTCGCAAGGTGTGCCAAATCAGGTCGTTACTTTCAGGCGAAACGTCATCCGCCTGCTATCGCGCATCGGGATGCCGCGTTTCCAGGGTCAGGATACGGCCTTGATAGATCGGTAGGCGCCACGCCTGGGGATAAAGACTTGCCGGGAGTTTCAAAACCGAAATCATGAGGGGCTGTTGCTGACCGGGATCAGCCACAAAGCGCTGCCACACAGGTTCCGCGCCGTTAAGCAGTAACAAACCCTGACGAGTCATCCGAGTATAGAGCCACCGGCGATGTTGTAAGGCACAGCGCGACTCGGTGGCCGTGCTGCCCTCAAGGCGGTGGGCGAACACCTGGGCGAGCACCCAAAACACGTCGCCGCAAAACCAAAGATCGCCTGCCTGATGATTAAAGCCCGGACCAAGGACGAGGGTGCTGAGCGCCGCCCGGACCTCGGCACACAAGGCGGTTTCCGGGCCAGAGGATAGGCCAGGCTGCCGAGAGGGCGACTTGGGTGTTCGGCGGCGGGGTTGGTCCTCTGGGGATCGGCGCGGAGCCGGGGCTGAACGCGCGTCGGTCGCGAGCACGGGGGTTGAAAGCGCCGCATTTGGGCTGGGTGTCGGCGGGGTAGACTGCGGGTCTAGCCGCGTCGCGTCGTCGGTCATAACGGGAGAGGGCAGCGGGAGCGGGTTTAACCGCGCTGCCTTGTTGGTGAACGTAGACCGGACCTCCGGCGGGATCAGCGGTGTAGGCGCAGGGGCGGCGACCGGGGTTGCAACTGGCTGGAGCAACGCCCAGAACGCAGACGGCTCACACCAGTTCACACCGGCCTCCTGGGCGGCATAAATCCGGCGCTGGCCCGCGTCCGAAAAGCGCGCACCCACCAACAAAGCCCCCAGTCCGGATGCCCGAAGCGGGGCACGCCCCGACGGGGGGGCCAGGCGGCGTGGCGCGGGATGGGGATCGGGCTGTAGGGTGAGGGGACAATGGGTCGCAATCCGCCGTTGACCTAAGTCGCTATAGGCGTTTTCCAAGGCATCCGCCGCCATCCGGGTAAAGATCAAGTAGCGCCAGGGCAGTACCGGGAGGGTGGCGGGAATCGGCAAGGGTTCGGGAAGGGCGGCCAGGGCGTCAAGGACGGCGGATAACCAGGCTGTTGGGGTGGCCAACGCGCGCGTCGGATCAATCACCCGGGGGCTGGCCCGCCAGAGCATCGCGACGGTTTCCAGCGCCAGGTGGATCTCCTCGGTCGATTCCTGGGCAAACCAGGTCGCCACCCGTTGCGCCAACGGCGCGGTCAGCTCCGGCGTCGGCCAAGGATCGGCGTGGCCGGTCGGGGGTGGATCGGGGGCGCGAAGGCGCTGCCAGGCTTTGGGTAAAAAATCCATTAAAACCATGGGATGTTCCAGGAGGCCCACGGGTCGGTGTGCCGGGGGTGGCCTTGACGCGGACCGTGGCCTGCGCGATAGTTTAATCACTCAATAGGTTTCCCCGCACCTATTCAAAAAAGAGGGGGCAGAGCGCCCAGTCTGCACAACGAAGGGCCCTACGTGGGTTTTCCGATCCCACAGAAAAAATCGGCGGAGGAGTCCGCGCCTTCGATATCGGAAACGGATCACGGTCTCGTCAGCCAGGCGAGTCTTTTCACCACACGGAAGATCACCCGGGGTGTGGAGTAACCCGGTTAAACTGACTGCCACGGGCTGCCGGCATGACGTTCGGGCTGGAACGTGATGGGGATCGGCCCACGAATCGATTGATTTTTTGATTTTTTGATTTTTCCCTGATGGGACGTTCGCTTCCCGTCAGGGTCGTGGTGCGTCCCTTTTCTTTTTGAAAGGAGCGCATCATGGTCCATGTCTTTCTCTTTCAGGTCGGCCTCGTTCTGGGGCAGGCTCGTATCCATCAGGCGGCCACCTTTCGCTGGGTGATCGCCACACTGGCGCAGCGGCTGGTCCGGGTGATGACGCTGACCGCTCACGTCGTTTTTTTTCTTCTCAAAAGATGCCCACCGCTTTTGGGTGTCGCGTTGTTTTGCGCCTTCGTTCTCGTGCCTCTAGTGGAAGACCAGTGGGGTGCGTGTGCGGGTGCCCTCGTTGGTCTTTGGTGCGTTGCCCATCTGGGCGGCGCTGGGCGATCGCGGTTAGGGCGCCCAGCACCGTCCCGTGGGTCTGCCCACGCCGCCCTCCGCTTCGATGAGGCGGCCTTTGTGGCGAGTCTTGGACCGTGTGCTGACGCAGACTTGCGCGCCAGAGCGGCACAGATCACGGCGGATCTGCGAGCCAGGCGAACGCCAGAGGCGGAGATTCCGATGCAGATTCGACAGCGCGAGAGGCTGTACGAGACGCTGGACACGCGCCGGGCCACCCGTCGCGCCACGGGATCAGGGGGTCCTCGCAAGACACCCTAGCCGAGGCCAGCGAGCAGCCAGGCCAGGGACTCCCTACGGCGTCCAACGCAGGGCCAAACCCTGGCGTGCGTCAGCCTTCGTGCCTCCCAGTGAATCGACCGTTTTCATCCTATGGATGAGCCGGTTCGAGTTTGATTGTGCAGGGGGTGGCCTCTCAAGGGAGCGTGCCCGCCTGGCATACGTTTATTTTCATTCATCCCACGGGGACACCCTCGTCCCCTGGGGGCGTGGTGCGTCCTCTTTTCTGAGGAGGAAGTACCATGAACCGTCATGATTGGCGCGACTTTTATCAGTGGCTGGACACCGCCGACCTAGAGGAATTGCGGGAAAAGCTTCAGAAAATCGAAGCGGTTCTCCCGCTGCTCCGTGATTTCGAGATACGGGGTGAGGCATTGAAAATGCGCCACGAGATCGAGGCTGAACTCCTGGATCAACTCTCCCGGCATTGATGAATGACCTGCAAGCCGAGACGGTTACGGGCTTCTAGGAGGGTCATCAGCCGTCGGTATTCGGCCTGATCGCCTTGGGCAACCGCCACCAACAGGTTCCGTTCCAGAGAGCGCGGACCGTTGGAGGCGATGTTCAGTAAGTGGTCATTAAAACCCGGTGCGCAAACCCGGCGGGCCTGGCGGAGGTCTTCGGCGGTTTGGATCGTCTCCAAACGAAGCCCGAAGTGGCCAAACCAGGTGCGATAACGGGCCTGCCCTTCCTCGCTCCAGCAAACCTGGCCGTTTTCATCGATTCGGTAAAAGGGTTCTGGTTCACGCTCAGTGGCGAGGATCGGTTCATCAGTGTGCATGCGAGTCGTTCCTTTAATAAGGCCAACGCCAGCATAGCACACGTTCATTTTCAAACCCCACGGGGACGCCACCGTCCCTTGCGGGGTGGGGTGCGTCCTCCTTTTTTATGAGGAGTACCCCATGCTGGATTTCGAAAAGCTCCAGTCACCCGCCTTCAAGGCGGTGGTGGCCATTGCCCGCCATGTCGGCCCCGGGATGGTCGTGACCGACCGGCGGGCGATCACCTTTCCGAGAGGCCAGGCGCAGGTGTGGAAGTTCACGCCCGCCACGCCCCCGCTGGATCGGGCGGCCATGTCCATTGTGGTGTGGGTTGTCCAGCACAAGCTGGATTCCTGGACGCCGTGGCCTGATGACGATTTTGCGGCGGCGGTGGCCCATTACGAGGCCCTGGCGCAAGCGACCTGGCAGACGGCGAAAGAGACCCTATCGGTCTCTCCGACGCCAGCGGCGCCCACCGGTCCGACCCGCGTGATTCATCTTGGCCTGCCGGCGGGGGTAAGTCTTCACTGGTCCGGCGCCAACGGCCCGCCGCTGTTGGCGGGTAAGCCGGTTCAGTTTGTGATGGGAGGCGCCGGAGGCGCGTCCTGAGGGGCCGTTGAGGCTCTAGCCGTGTGGATTTCACACAGCTAAAGAAGGCCGGTTCGCCCAAGGATGGGCGTCCGCTTGGTTTTTTATCCTCCACCGGGGAAACACCCGTCCCCGGCGGGGGCGCGGTGTGTCCCCTTTTATGGGAGATTCACCATGAAGTGCTTGATGAACGCGAAGAAAGTGACCCTCCTGCTCGCGCTAGGGCTGGGGTTAAGTGGCTGTGAAACCGTCAAGGTCTTGGATGAGGGCCTATCGGCGCACCTGGAGCACGCGCTCAAGCGCCCTCCGGTGCTGATCGTGCAACCGGCCCAGGCCGGTACGGCGGTGAAACTCAGAAGCGGTCCCGGCGCTGAACATCCAGTGATTCGGGTGCTCGCGGTGGGTGAAACCGTCACCCCGCTGGGGTCGGTAGACGACTGGCGGGCGGTGCGGGTCGGTTCGGAGAACGGGTATGTGCGATCCCGTGATCTGCGAGTTCGTGAAAAAGGAGATCAGGGTCTGTTCGCGCAGCCCTGATCGATGGCTTTAAACCCCCTGGGGGACGTTCGCGTCCCTCACGGGGCGCGGGCGTCTCCTGAAAAGGAGCGTCCTGTGAAAACCATTATACGATTCATTGAAACCTGTCGCGATGAGGAATTGCGCGCCTTTCTGGCGCATTGCCAGGCGCAGGAGAACGCGGCGGACCCTGAACTTCGACGGATGGCGTTCAAAGCCAGACGCCGTGCGCAGGAGGAGCAGTTGGCGCGCGCCTTTCTACATGATCTACGGCGTCAGGCCAAAGGCGATGAGTAATTGCTCAACCGCCCGCTGGCGGTGTTCGCGGCGCCGATCCAGGGGCCAGAGGGGTCGGCCCCACAGGCGGTCGGTGATGAAATCCAGATCATGGATCGCCTCGACTGTCTCGGCATCCGCCTGTTCGGTCGGCGAAAGCTGGTGGTATTCGGCGTGCGTGACGCGCGCGATGGCGTCTTCCACGTCATCGAGCGTCCGTAGCCTGGTGAGCGTCACGCCAACCCGGGCGAAGCGCGCGGCCAGGGCTTCCTGACCGGCGCGGGTAAACCGGATGCGGCCGGTGGTCGCCTCCTGGAGCAGATAGTAATCGAGAGCGAGCGGCGTTTCTTCGTCGGCTCTGAGCAGTGAAGGGATCGTGTTCATGGCGGTTTCCAGACACAGTGAGAAACCAGCATAACACGATGAGTTGATCGACAACCCCACCGGGGCGACGCCCGCCCCGGTTCGGGCGCTGGCGTGCTCCGGTGTTGTGGAGGCGTCATGCAACAAGCGATGTTGTTTAGCGAGGCCCCGGCGGGTTTTTCCCCGAATCGGCGCATCGCGGCCCTCAAAGCACCGGCGGCGATTGATCCCAAGGGCCAATACCAGGACTTTGTGAGCGATCTCAACCGGCTTTCTCACGAGTGGGCGGAGCTGCACGTCTGGGTGCTGATTCGCCACTTGCATTTGCTCGCCTCGGTGCATACCGAGCGGGTGGAGCGCGAGGACATTCTGGCCTGGCTGGAGCAACCGCCGGTGGATTCGCCGCCGGCCTTCAGCGCCCAGGCGTGTGTCAATTTGTACGACGCGCGCATTGATCTTCTGGATTTCCAGCGGGCGGTGCGGGTGCTCAATCAAAAAGTCGATTCCAGCCGTCAGACGGCCTGAGTCGTTTCTCCCTTCGGGGCGTCGCGTGCGCCCCTGAAGGGGGGTGCGGGCGCTCCCTTTTTTTGGAGTGTGCCATGAAGCAACAGCCTATCGAGTTTGCCGTCGGCCCCACCTTTGGCGTGGCAGTCCCGGATCAGGTGCGCGTACCGGGCTTTGATATCCCGGGTCCCTGGACGCCCCCGGCACAGTCTGGCTATCGGTTCCGCAAGGACCTGTTGGCCGATGTGCTAGGTTGGTATCAAGGGCGCGTTGCGCAGTTACACCCGGATGGCTTGTGGCTGACCGGTCCGATGGGGGCCGGGAAGTCCAGCGTGATCAGAGAAATCGCCGCACGGCTCAATCTCAACCTGGTGCAGGCCAATGGCCAACGCCGGTTGGAGATGGCCGATTTGATCGGTCATTTGACCGCTATCGGCGGTGATGTGGTGTTTCAGGAGGGTCCCCTAGCACGGGCGGTCCGCCAGGGCTGGCTGTTTTTATTGGACGAAGCCGATTTGATGGATCCCAGCGAGCTGGCCGGTTTGAACACCCTGCTGGATGGGGGGCCGTTAGTGATCACGGCCAATGGGGGTGAGGTGGTGACGCCCGCGCCGGGGTTTGGCGTGATTTGTACCGCCAACACCGCAGGAAGCGGCGATGCCACCGGCTTGTATGCGGGGGTCCAACGCCAAAACCACGCCCTGTTGGATCGCTTTTGGGTGGTGGAGGTGGACTATCCCGATCCCTTAACCGAAATCGAGCTGGTGGCGGCGGCGTCACCGGAACTCCCCCGCATCCTGATCGAGCGCATGGTCAGCGTCGCCCAGGAGGTGCGGCGTCTGTTTGTGGGGACGGAGGATCAGACGGCGGTGGTGGAGATCACCTTCTCGACCCGCACCCTGATTCGCTGGGCCTATCAACTGTGCTGGTTTCGCAATGCGCCCCATCCTGTGCAGTACGCCCTGCGGCGTGCGCTGACGGCGCGGGCCGAACCGCAAACCGCAGCGGCCATTGACGGGATCGTCCAACGGGTCTTTGGGGATCAGGCGTCATGAATCGGGCGGAAAAGGTCCTTTTATTGCGCTATCACCATCCCGAGGGCGGTTCCAAGGATTGGGCGATTCCCGTCCACGTGCCAAACGACCGGTTGCCGGTCTGGTACGGACGCACCGGTACGGTGCTGCGGTGTTCGCAAACGCCGCAAGTGCGTTGTCGTGAGGGGAGTCCGCCCCGCGAGGCCGCGGCCCGTCTGGCGGCGAAGGTTCGGAAAGGGTATCAGGAACTGGGGGAGTTTTGGCTGGATGTGGATTGCCAGACCCTCCGGCCGGTGCAACCGTTGCCCACGCCGCCTGGCCTCTCGCCAGAACGGCGGGTGCGGGCGGCGGTGGCGGTGGAGACGGACGCGCTGTTAGCCACCCTGCGCGCGGGTGGCACGGGTCGGTATTTCTAATTTTTTTCATGTTGATCCCTGGGGCGCTGTGCATCGTGGCCCCAGGGGGGGCACGGTGGGCATCGCCTCTTTTTTTTGAAGGAGGCCCCATGAGCACGATCAATGAGGTGAACCGGCTCGCGAACGAGTTGGTTTTTATTCATGTCGAGATTTCCTGCTGGTCGGGGAAAAAGACTCTGACGCCGGAAGATTTGGGATTGGATCGTACCCAACTGCCGCCAGAGACCCTGGTGTCCCTGGGAAACAAGCAATTGATTGACCCGGAAGCGCTTCGAGTGTTTACCAGTCTGCGTTCGTCCGCGCGCCGGGGGTGCCTGGCGGTGGGCGTGCGGTTTTTGGGCGGCTATGCCGTTCCCACGGCTAAAGCGCCCGCGCTCCTGGGGGAACTGGATGCCCTGGGCGTGCGCTACGCAGCGGCCAAGACGGCGTTTCTGACCCATTATGATCAGCAGATTGCGGCCTGGGCCGATCAGCAGCCGCTGGCATGGCAGCCCCTGATTCGGGAAGCGTTAGTGCCGGCAAGCTACGTCGGGGGCCGGTTGAATTTCGCCGTCCAGGCCGTGCGCTTTGCCGCGCCCGATCCCCAGGTGGTGGCTCATCCGGGTTTGCACACGGCGGTGGCCGGTTTGAGCGGTCAGGTTTTAAGCGAAGTCGCCCAGGTGGCCCGCGAAACCCTGAAAGATTCCTTTCAGGGCAAAGCCGAGGTCACGCGACGGGCCTTAGGGCCGTTCAAGACGATTCACGACAAGCTGGACGGACTGGGGTTTTTGGATACGCGCTTTCGCGAAATCGTCGGTGAAATTCGGCGTTTGCTCAGTGGGATTCCCGCCCAGGGTCTGATCACGGGTCGTCCGTTAGAGCACCTGCGCCAGTTCCTCTGTCTGGCCTCCCAGCCCGACAGTTTAGGGATCTGGGCGGCGAGCGGCGCGCCCGGCACGGACCCCGGCTGGATCGGGACCCCCTACGTGCCCTCGGCCTGCACGGTAGAGGCGACGTGGGCCGTGAGCGCCGATTCACAAGACGCCCTTGAAGGGTCCGTTGTGGATCAGGACGCGAGTGGCGTGTCTGTTACGGATCAGGACGTGAGTGGCGTGTCTGTTACGGATCGGGACGCGAGCGGCGTGTCTGTTACGGATCGGGAGATCACCGAAGCGTTCATTGGGGAGCGCAAGGGTGGGGCGATACCGCCACCGCCCAGGCCCGCTGACACCGTGGATGCGTTCTTCGCCCGTCGCGGTGGTGGACTGTTCTAGCGTTTTTCTTTCAACCCCCTGGGGCGCGACGGCTCCCCAAGGGGCCGTGCGCACCCCATCATTGGAGTCAGCACGATGAAAAATGCCTTTGTCGGTTCATTGCCGATCCTGGCCAAAGCGCTGGGTCGCCAGCTCGGCGTTGAGGTGGTGATCGGTGCGGAAAACGCCTGTACCGATGGTCACCGGATTTGGCTACCGGCGTTGCCCCTGGAGGGTGATCCTCGCCTTCCGGTGCTCGCCAATGGCTACATTGATCATGAAAGCGCGCATATCCGTTTTACGGATTTTGGCGTGGAAAAACCAACAGGTCAGGCCGGTCAGTTATTCAATGTCCTGGAGGATATTCGCATTGAGCAGGCACTGATGGCCGTCTATCCGGGCTGTCGCGCTCATTTGGCAGCCCTGATGGCGCAGTTGCTCACGGAGAATCCGCCGCCCGATTGGGCGACGTTACCGGATCGGGTGCTGGTGATCCAGGCGCTCCTGGTCCTGTTGCGATGCCAGGTGTTAGCGCAAGCGGCGCTGGCGCCACTCGCCTGTGCGGTCGAAGCGGAGCTTCACCGACGGTGGCCCGCCCCGGTCGTGACGTCCTGGGTGACCCTGGCCTTGCGGGTTCGCCACGCCGCCTCGACAGCGGACGTGGCAGAACTGACAAAGCGGCTATGGGCGGATCTGGACACGATCATCGCGCCCAAACAGCCCACGCCGGTGCCCGGGGCAGCAGGCGCATCAGCATCGGCTGGAAACCCCGGTCTGTGCCCGGACAGGGAGCCAAGGGCAACGCCTGATGATCCCACGATAGAGGCGGTTCCTCCCGCCTTGGGTGCGGACGAGGCGGATGGGACCGACGCGAGCGTCACCGCCTGGCTCGATCCCGGCCAATGGGCGGCCCAGCGGCTAGGCGATCTGGCGAGTGTGTGCCCACCCGAAGAGCGGGTCACGGTCGCGGAGTATGGTGCGCGCCCGCTCAATCGGTATCGGGACGAGGTGCTGACCGAGGCGCGGGCGGCGACCGTGCGGTTACGTGCGCGCTTGGGAACGCTGATGCAAACGGAGACGGCGACGGTGGTCACGGGCCATCGGCACGGCCAGCGCCTCGATCCCCGGCAGCTCTACCGGCTGGCCACGCACGATGGCCGCCTGTTTACGCAGCGGATCACGCGGGACCAACCGGCGACGGCCGTGGGCTTGCTGTTGGATCGCAGCGGCTCCATGCAGGACACCCTGAAGGTTGCGAGCCTGGCCCTCTTGGCGACCGCCTTGGCGCTGGAGGCGCTGCCGGGTGTGGTCTGTCAGGTGGTGGCGTTTCCAGGCCGCACCGAGGCGACGGTGCTGTTGCTCAAAGGATTTCACGAGCGCACGCAGCGGGAGGCGGGGCGGTTTCAAGTCCGCGCCGAGGGCGGAACGCCGTTAGCTCAGGCGCTCTGGCGTCTGGGTGATGACCTCAGCAGACGCCCGGAGCCACGCAAGCTCCTACTCGTGGCGACCGATGGCCACCCGTCCAATCCGGAGGCGACAGGCCAGGTGATTGACCGCTGTCGTCAAAGCGGGATTGAGGTGCTGGGGCTGGGTATTGGCCAGACGCTAGCGGCGGTCGGTGCGGTGTTTGGCGCCACCCATGCGGTGGCGATCGCCGCCGTGGCCGAGTTAGCGCCACAGCTTTTTGCGCTGTTGGAGCGGCAGTTGTTGAAGCGGTGAGCGTTCCGGTCGGTCTCGGTCGGCGCCTTTTCCTTTTTTAAACCACCCATCGGGGTTGACGTGACAACCCCGCCAGGGGGGGTCGCGTCAACGCCTTTTTTGGAGGCTTGACGATGAATGACAGGATGAAAACGGCTGAAGGCACGCTCGGCGGTGAATCGCCCGGCGCGAGGTTACCGTCGGCGTGGTCGGCCCTGATGAGCGCCTATCCGCTGCACGAGGGCTATTCCGTACAAACGGAATTTCTGGATGCGCTAAGCCTGATGCCGAGTTTGCAGGAAGGCTACGCGCGCGCGATTCAGGCAGGGCGCAAACCGGAGGAGGTGGGGTTACCCGTTTGGCGTGAGGTGCTGTCGCTGGGCGTTTGCCGGGCGTGGCTGTGCAACGCACACGGTCAGGTGCTGGCCATGGCGACCGCCGCTAAGGCTCTCCACAACGCGCAGGACATTGAAGACTTAGAGACGAGAGCCTGCCAACGCTTGGTCGTGGCGCTGGACTTGGGTGAAGACCGCCCAGAAGCACCGGCTCCCCAAAAAGGGTGTCCTGACGCCGAGGTTCCAGCGGCGGTCGTGACCGCCGTCGCGTCCGGTTCGGTCGTTGATGGCGCGCAGGAGAACGCCGCCCCGGCGGGGGGCGTCTCCCAGTCTCTTGAGGACCGGGTGCTGGTCGGTTTACGCCGCCAGATTGACCACCAGGCTCGCTTGCGCGGGGTGATTCCACCGGTCGTGACGACCCGTGCGGAGGCTCAGGCCGCGCTACGGGACTTGCTGGCGACGGGCTAGCGATCACATCAGTAGGACCCCACCCACACCGTGTGCGTGGGGCTTGCCCGCTGGGGAATGCATGGCAACCTGAATCAACCGACCCTGGCGTTCGCTTGCGCGACGCCAGGCGGCGCGTCCGGATCGGCGGGTCGCGTCAGGGGAGCATCGCTCAGGGGTTCTGAGCGCGGGTTAGAGGCCCCGATAGTGCTTCTTCACCTTGGGGTCCGCACCCGCTCGTGCGCGGCCCTCACCCGCGGCTTGCGGGTGGCTTCGTGCCGTTGAGGAGTCCTGATGCGCTCTTGGTTACGCCTACTCTATCTAACGCTACACGCGCTGGTCCTGGCCGTCCTGTTGAGCGGACCTCGCCTCGCGCTCGCCGATTCCATTTTGGACCCCGGCCATCGCTACACCACCCCCACCTTGATCAAGGATACGCTGGCGGCCCTGCCGACCTGTTTGAAGTATTGCCTGCTGGGGATTGAAGTGCGGGTGCGCATCAACCTCACCAAGGTCCAAATCTGGCTGGTACCGCGTGTTGAACACCACATGGCGGCGCTACATGTCATGGCCTCCGATCGTTTTCCCAAGGAACCCTATATTGAATGGGCCGCCACGATTGGCGTGATCCAAAAATTGTTGCTTGATCAACTGGGCCAGGTGGTCTTTCTGGCGATGTCCGGGACCCCCTTAGCCGAGAGCAGTGGTGGGCAAACCCGCTATGGCCGTTATGGCGATCATCAATCCACCAACTTCAAGGAAGTCGAACTCATCGGTCATCCGGTCGCGGTATTGCCCTTGCTCGTCGATGGAACCGGCAATTTAAAGAAGGACCTCTCTCATGCGGGACCCACGGGTGACGGCGGCAGCTACGGGTACGGGGGTGGCGGTAGCGGAGGGAGTGTGATCAGTTCGGGAAAATTAGACATCGATACGAAGAATTTCATCACCCGCTGGGGCGATTGGGCCCAATCGTGTATTCACAATCCCAATGCCTGCGGCATCGGGCCACTGCTCCCCTTGGCGATCATCAGCCTGTATTTTGAAATCAAAAATTTTATCCAACAAATCTACGCCATCGCCAACGCGCTCATCAAATTCCAAAAACTAGCCCAGGACCTCCGCGATATCGTCGAGAAGGTCAAACTCGATTTAGCCCTGGGCGGGGGCATCCGCATTGACCGCCTGCTCTGCCCTAATGATGTCAAATACTTCTATCCGTATTATCTCTCCGGCCCGGATGCGCTGTTTTGGCGCTCCGGTTGGCCGATCACCGATCTGACGAAATCACTTACGATGCTCAATCCGCTGTCCTCGGATCGTGTGGGCGTGGGACTGGAAATCTGGGGACATCTTTATCCGCGCCACGGCTTTCTCAATAACGAGCATCCTGGTCATGTCGCCCCGGTCATTGCCGCGCGTGGGGCCGATCTGGTGGCTGATTCCAGCGTGAGCCTGCGGCCCAAACTCACCTCCGTGTACGCGCGTGGCGATTGGCAAAGCCTCTCCCCGCATCCAACCGCGTATTGTGAAAGCAATATCGCGACGCTCCCCACACCCACCGATTCGGAGGGCGGCTATGCCTATAACCTCTGGCCCAAGTTCTCCTGCCCCTTAAGCGATGTGGGCAGCGTGGTCGCCTTTATCCCATTTCGCTTGTGTTTCAAGGTAGGGGGTTAAATGATTGGCTCTTATACCATCTTATCATTAAAGCACCTACACCCTGTGACCACTGGGCTAACCCTCACACGCGAGTTGAACCAATGTGCCCTGGTTATCAGGGGGGAATCTCGTTGCTGGGTGGAATGCCGAGGGGGCGGGTTATACATAGATACATGATGATATAATAGGGAGGATCATGGGTCTGTTTTGGCGCGTGGGATCTCTTGCTATAGGCACGTTCTATCTCTTCTAGAAGGCCCTCTAACGAGTTGACGGCTTCTCGATTCTCGGTGTTCACAATTCCAGCTCCCCTTCCTCGATTTCAAACCGTAGGCTGCCGCTCTTTCCGCCGGGTCTACCGACTCGTTCCAGCACATCGACCGGATAACCGGGCCATGTCTTCATCATCCAGCAGTCATCGAATCGGGCAAGCTGGGTTTCCCACAATTGCCGTCCTTCAGCCAGTAGAGTTTCGGCGGTATGATAGACGGCAACGGCATAAGGGGGTTTGGGTTCGACCACCACGAACGTGTGGGGAATATCGGGTGCGGGCGTGCCGGTATGCTTGCTCACCAGCATCCGGTAATACGCCGCCGACAGGTGATAGTGATAGCGGTAGACATCCCGTAGAAAGTAATCCTTGCGGGCATCGCTGGCCGTTTTCAACTCGACGATGCCAGGGGCTTGGCCTAACCAATCCAAACGCCCTTTCAGGGGAAGCAATTCCGTGTCCCGTGACACGGTAATGACCGTTTCCGGCTCGCCGTTTTGAAACAAGCCACGGGCGATGGGATGGTCGTAGATCGCTTTGCGCATCCGCATCGCCGCCTGGTAGTCTTGCATCGAGATGACCTGCTTTCCTTCAGACGCCAGCGCCGCATAATCGGCTTTCCCGGCTTGGGTACGACGGTTGATAGTCGGCGCCAACACACATTCGTCGCTGAATGCTTCGGGCGTCAAGGTCAGAAGATGAACCAGAGTGCCTAACTGTTGGGCAGCCGTTGGCGTATCTGATGCCCGGTTCGGATCAAGATACCTGGCCCAGCAATGCAAGGGTGAGCGTTGCATGTCGATCAGCATGTGGCTTGAAACGCCGGGCAGTTCAAAATAGGTACACGATCCGTTCATACTGCGTGCGCCCCGAAGTGCGGCGGCTTCGCGCAACGGCGTATCCCCTGCGAGCCATCCCGATAACCCAGTTCATAAGCGATAACGAGAGAGAGATCACTCGAAAATCGCTTGCACTGGAGCGCTATGCGGAGGTGGGCAAGAGATCGGGTGTCGATTGAACCCGCTCCAATGACGCGGACAGCGCACGCTACAAGATGCTGCTCGTAGAGGGCCTGACAGGAACACGTCTCTTCGGTGAGGAGTTCATTGATTATTTGCTCTGCAAGAATCTGATTCAGGACTTGATACCGAATTTCCTCATCGGCTAAGGCTAAAAACTGGCTTGCGCGTTCGTCTTGAATCGTAGGGTCATGGTTCACGGGTTGTCCTCCTCGGTGGGGTCGTGCGCGCCCTCCCTGGCGCGTGGTGAATTAAGCGGCCTTTCGGGCAGCCTGTTCACCGGCCTCAAAGCCGATTTGATAGGCGCGGTCGATGGCCTCCAGGGCGGGTAAGGCATCTTTCTCAAACGCCGCCTTGAGCGCGGTCAGCGGATCGACGTTAGCCTTGCGTCTCTTGAGGGCGGTGGGCTTGGCCCGTGGGTCGGTTTCCGTGATGGACGGTTGCCCTGAAGGAGGTTCGTTCGCTGCTGTCTTGGGCGTCTCGTGCGTCGCCTGCCCCGCCGCTTGGCGGGCCGCCTCAAGGGCGCGTAGGCGAGCGAGTTCTTCCCGCTCGGCCTGACGCTGGGCCTCCTCTTCGGCGCGTTGGCGGTCGCTCTCTGCGTGCTGACGGGCCAGAACTTCCTGTTGCGCTTGCCAACGCGCGGCGTCCTGGGCCTGTCGGGCTTCCCACGCGTCGCGCTGCGCGAGCAGGGTTTCCAGGGCGTGTCGAACCTCGGCGCGGGCTTTCATCGCCTGGGGCCAGATTTCAGCAAACTCATCAGGGTCTGGTGCCCAAGCGTTCGCTTCCTGGAGTGCTTCCCGGATCGCGGCGGCCTCCTGATGGGCCACCGACACCACGCGGGCGCGAAGGGCGTCGATACGCGCCTCCAGGGCGGCGCGGCGCTCAGCCTCGGCGCGCTTTTTCGCGTCTTTCTCCTTAGCTTGCCGCTGTTCCTCGGCTTTTATGGCCGCATCAATCGGTTCTTCAATGGCCAGAAGTTCGGCCTTGATCCTTTGTGCTTCGGCATCAATCCATTGGCCTTGGGCCAACAGCGGGGCTTTGAGGTCAGTGCGGGTCTTTTCCAGCGCCACCCGATAGCCCCGAATCTCCGCGCGGGCGGCTTTGGCCACGCTCAGACCTGCCGGGGTCATGACATCCGGCAACACCGCGTATTTCACTTTGAGCGTCACCAGCGCGGCCGTGGTCGCGTTGTATTCAGTGATTTCCTGAAAGCTAAGCGGTGGGTCAAGCAACGTTTGATTCGTCGGTGCATTCATCAGAAAAACTCCAGTCGGTCGCCATCCGTGGCGGGGGTGGGATTATTTTTTCTGGCCGGTCAGGGCAGTCTAGCTTCCGGTTTTGCCGGAATCGTTGGCGCTGCGTTGGCTGCTCTCGATGGGGCCGGACAGGGGCCGGAACAGGGTCGGGTTGTAATGTTGCTGGCGGAATTCCGCGATCTGACGCGCGTATTTCCCTTCGCTCACCACTTCAAACTCCACCGCAAAGTAACTCTCACCGTTGGCTCGACTGGCGCGGCGGCTCATGCTCGCGCGAAGGGTCTTGCCGAGCAGCGATTCCCCTTTGAGGCGCAACTGCCGTCGCGTTTCCTCGAAGTTATCTAAGCTTTCCGTTTTGAACAAAATGGAGGCCAGCACCCCATCCGGATCAACAAACAGGATGGCGAGCCACATTTGCGGGGCGTAGCCAAAGAAGTCGCCTTGGCTAAACTGGGCACCGACGATTTCCATATCGAGCTTGGGGCCGCGCATCGTCGCCGCGCCAATCTTGAACTGTCCGGCCTGACAGTCGGAGCGCCATTGGCGAATGGAATCGGTCAAAATCTCCCCTGCGGGTAGACCGGTCTCATCTAGAGCAATTTCAATCGGTTGGGTCGTTGCGTTCATACAAAATCCTCAGTGATAGGGAAAAGACTTTAGCGATCCACGAGTTCGACGCGACGCTGTTCGCGGTTCCAGCGCGCCCGCTGGCCTTGGCGCGCCAACACCTGGCCGACGGTTAAATGAACTGTCCTCACCAGACCTGGCCGGTGCGGGCGGGCTTGGCGATTCGTCTTTTTTGCCATTTTTCAAGCACCTCGTTTTGAAGGAAGGGCGTTGCAGGGGGTGCTGCCGTTCTTGTCTAACGGCAGCGTCTTTCGGTTAATGAACCGCAAAGGCCGATGGGTTTTGCTGAAACGCCCGTTTCGCGGTCGCCTCGATGGCCTCGTCCAGGAGCCGGATCAACCGTTGGCCAGGCGCGGCGGACTGGGGATTCGCCCATAGATCGAATAAGGCCCTGTTAAAGGCGGTGGTTTGTTTCTCGGTTTCGTAAAGCTGCTCAATGGCTTCATTGCGCCAGTGATCGACTGGAGGGGATAGACGGCCCTCCTGGCTGGGAGAGGGGGCCAGGGCGTCTTTGAAGCGCTGGATAAACTGCTCCTGCGCCGCTTCCTGGGCTGCTTCTTGATCGAGCAGGCGATAAAACCAGCTATCGTTCGGTTCAGGGGCAGGGGCGGTGGCCTTTCGCATGGCGGTCTCCTTGATGGAAAAAAGTCAGGTCTGTGCTTACTTTTTTTATACACCGCGAATGAAATCGGGCCAGCGATGCGCCTTAGCGTACGCGCGCCAGGAGCCAGACAGAAAAACCGACCGGTGCGTATCAAATCAAAACGCACGCCAGAAAAGCGGGGCGTGGAGGGCGCTTGCCGCTTAGGCGTTCAACGACAGGGAGGGCAGGGAAAACGAAGCGAGGATGCTACGGCGGTGCACCGCGCACCGTAAGGACGGCAGCGCATGGCGCACGAGACGGGTCAGAGCACGTGCTGAAAGGCAGATGGGGCCAACCGATCTTCTGTGAGCGGCGGTGCCTGGATCTCGGTCATTGCACTGTTGATCCTGGCTTATTCAAACGACCTTCTGAGGCGATGAGAGCGGCGTCTAACTGTTTCAGCTCCAGCAGATCGTCTATTTGCCGCAGGAGCGCCGAGGTGCTGTCCAGAATCATGTCCACCAAGATCGTTTGGTGGTCATTTAAAGGTGTGTTTTTTAGAAACGCCAGTAAGTCAATGATGCGGCAAAGCGGGAAGCGGAGGTCGAAATCAATCAGGGCCAGAAACGTGGCGTGGGCCTCCTTGAGTACATCTTGTTCACTCAGGGACCCTTCTAAGCGAGTGGCGTACGTCAAGCGATCAATAAACGCCAACATGGGTTCGAGGCGCTTTAACAGGGACTGCATGTTGGACTCAAGGCTCGCCAACCCCAGTTTTTGCCGCTCATTGAGCGGGGTTTTTTGCAACAGTGTCAACGGGCCGATCATGCCATGCAGGGGCGTTCGAAGTTCATGACTCATCAGACTGACAAATTTCGCTAGCCTCTCGCACATCATCCTGTCTCCCTCGCCATAAAAACGTATTTAACGTGAGTTCTGTTTATTAAGGCTTGCAAGTCAGTAGGTTAAAGTCATTGTGAGACAAATTTAGGGACGGTTTTTTGGATTGATGAGTATAAGCGGTTAAGGCGGCGAGGACATTGACCATCGCGTTGACGACGCTCCGGTGCCGGGTGTGTTCAATCTGCTGAATATTCTTGAGTTGACCGATGATGGTTTCAATGATCGCGCGCTTGCACAAGACGAGTTTATCGAACAAGGGCAGGAGTTTGTTGTGCATGTTGCGTCGAACTTTGGTGATTAACTGTAAACCCTGATCCCAGAGGGTGCGGAAAAGTAGCTGGGAAAGATAACCCCGATCACCGAACAGTTTGCCGGTTAAACCCTGGGTCAATTCCGGCAGGGGTTGTCGATCATCGACGTTGCCGGGGGTGATGCGAAAGGCCAGCAATTCCCCCCGATCATTGACGACGAGATGCAGTTTGAAGCCATAAAACCAGCCCAGGGAGGTTTTGCCCCGGCGGGCCACCTGCTTGAAGACTTTTTGGCTGTAGATACGGCGATTATGGCAAACCACCAACGCGGTGGAGTCGATAAAGGCGATCCCTGTATTCGTCCCCCGGCGCGTGTGAAGGTAGATGCAAAGTGGCATCAAGGCGGTCGGAATCAGCGCCACAAACCGGTGATAACTCAGCAGATTGGGAAACTCATCCCGATACTGCCGACAGACCTGCCACAGGTAAAATGCCTTGAAGTTGCGGTAATGGGATTGATGAAAGTGAATCAGGATCGTCATGATTTCGCTTAAGCTTAACCGGCTTGACCGTCGACGCTGACGGGTTCCCTCTGTCAGAAGCTGGCGATGCCAGGCCGGCAAAAACAGCTGACAGAAGTCATCAACATCGCAAAACAGGTGTTCTAAGCTCATGGGGTGGCTCCTGATGCAGCGGGTTTGGTTACCAGGAACCTTAGCAGGTTCCGCTTCAGGAGCTACCCTTCCTTACCTTATCCAGAACTGACGTTATTTAGCGCGATGAAATCATCCCACAGATTGCGGCCTGGCGCTCACTCGTTCGGGATGCGCGATCAGCAAAGCGCGAATGTCGTCGGCCAGGTGCAGGTGATTGGCGTGGACCGTCGCCAGGACCTGTAAAGCGCGCTCCGGTGTCAGTCCCTCTGGAGCCGACAAGAGCGGCAACTGTTCGATCACGCGCAGCAACGTAATTGCAGCCTCCAGCCGCTCGGCTGGCAGTTCACACGGGACGCCAACCGGCGGCTGAGTGAGGCATGAAAGGGCGCGAGCGTTCATGAGCGATCTCCGGTAGGGTGATTCGAGGATCGCACGGATCGCTAAGCCGGCAAGACCGGCGCAAGATTTCTCGGTCCTGAAAAATGGGGTCACCTCACCGAACGGAGAAAACTGTACGACTTTTTGAATCGGGCAAAATGGACAGTTCGCCGTCGATTTCGAGGTTGTGGCAAGGTATTTTTTTAACCGACGCGCCTCGCCGATGACGGGCGCGAAGCCTTATTCTGGCGAGGGAAGGGTCCAATCTTCGAGCCGCAAACCCGCCACACGGACAAATTCCTGGGTGTTGTGGGTCACGAGCACGAAACCCCGCGCCTGGGCGATGGCGGCAATCTGCACATCGTAAGGCCCGATGGGCGTTCCTTGCCGCGCCAGCGTTGCGCGGATTTCGCCACAATGCGCGGCGGCTTCAGAATCGAAAGGCAGACTCGGCAACCAAGATAAAAGCGTTAACAGCCGCCGCCGATTCTCTTGCGGTTTAGCACTTTTCCAAACGCCAAACCACAATTCCGCCTCAACGGGCGCACAAATCCACAGTTGGGACAGGCCCACCCGGCGCACATGCGCCAAAACGGCGGTCTGATTTTTCAAGAGCGCGATCACGGCATTCGTGTCCAGCACATAGGCCATCAATCCATGCCTTCTTGCTGCCGGTCGGTCCCCAGATCTTCATCGGTGATGTCATCGGGAAAATCTGCTTCCAGCGTGCCCGCCACCGCCTGCAAAAAGATTTCCGTCTCGTTGGGGTATGTATCGGTGGATCGCTGAGCCGCCGCATCGACCTGATGGCGCTTCTCCAACATCTGGATAAATGACAGAACTTCGCGCGCAGCGGGTTCGGGCAAATGCAGGCTGTGTTGGTAAATTCGGTCTGCCAACGTCATGTGTTTTCTCCGCAGAGTGTGGCGGTGAGTCTGTCGCGTGTTCCCTGTTGCGAGAACAGCGATCATAACCGGATTGGACGAATTCACCGGCGTTTGGTGCTGACGGGTTCTGACGGGGGCGCTGAAAACAATCCCAAACGCCGTTAACACGATAAGCCATCCAGCATGGCGAGGGGCACAAAGAGGGTGTCGTCGTCCAAAATGTCACTGCGGTTCGCGTCACTGACGCAGGAGATAACCGGATACCAACATGGGCATCGGCTCTGCGTAAGCCAACGCTTTGCGAGCCGACATCGTATGAACCGGCATGGCGTCCGATGCCGTTTCACGCTAGCGAGGGTTAAAATTCTAAGAAATCATCCCTTAAAACGGTTTCAAGCGGGCACGGGATCAAACAGGTCGCCTTGCGTAGGTGAACATGGTGTCGCGCCCTCCAGCGCGGCCTCAATCGCCCCACGGTGACGCTGGACATACCGTGACAGTCGACGGGGCAGGCCGCCCGTCACGCCGTTATTGCTATCGTAGGTCGGCCATTCCCGCGCGTCCCGCCCAACGATCTCGCCGACTCGCCGCCAGCGGTAGCGGGCACCATGCCTATAACAAGGGTGGATATAGACTTGCAACGTCCATTCATGGCGGCCGATCCGTTCCACCGGCGCGGTGTGGAGAACGGTTTCTTCAGTCGGCATGGCGGCGACTCCTAATCATTGTGGTGAAGGAAATCAAGCAAGCGACGCAAGCCGTGATGCGTTTTCTTGCCCCGACCGCGTTCGGCCCAAGCGCCGGTGTGAGGCCAGAAATCAATCAACGGACACCGTGGACCTCCAGCGATGAGATGCGCGCCCGCGCCGTGGCGATGGAGGGTGACGCCCCCTCCACGAGGCGGCGGTAGGCGGAATGGCGCGGGTCGCGGTGGGTGCGACGCTGCCGCAAGGCGCCATCGAGCGGCGCGCGGGTCTCGGCCCGGCGGCGACGGTTCGGATGGGGATGGTGAGGTGCAGGGGATGGCATGGGCGTTCTCCGATGGAGGGGCTGTCCGGGTAAGAAGACGGGTTTAATGACGGGGTGGCCAGCCAAAGCTGGCCCAGACTTGGGGGTCGGCGCGCAAGGGGCGGACGCTCAAGGTAGCGAGATCGATGAACGCCCCATGCGTATCGAGCTTACCCTCACGAAACAGCCGCCACAGCAAAGCCAGTGCCGTGTCGGCGACCAGCCGGTTGATCGGGAGGGCTTGCCGGGTGAGCGATTCTGCGGCGGAACAGGAGGGCGCACGATGCGCATCGTTGAGGGTGGCCAGTTCGGGATAGAGCTGAAACACGTTGGGAACCCAGTCCACATCCGCGCCCGCTCGCCAGTGGCCCAAGACGATTTGCGCCTCGCGTTCATCGTTGCCGGTGTCCAGCCAGCCGATCGGCTGGGCAATGGGGTGGGAAAACACCCGCGTCTGTCGTCCCAGATCGGCGCGCACCGACGCGCGATCCACCGCCGTGATCAGCAAATCGCACGCGCCATCAGCAATCCGCCGCCGATCAAAACGGCGCGGCACCGCGATCCAATCCAGACCCAAGGCCAGATTGATGCGCTGCACCAGGGTTTCGGCTTTGTTTTGACCGATCTCACCGGGCCAGAAGGCTTGGCGAGCGATATTGGTGGCGCGTACTCGGTCGGGATCGAAGACCGTGACGTGTAAGCCGCCCGGATGGCCGAGCGCCCGGAGTGCATGATCCAGGGCGGCCAGGGCGCCGAACAGGTGCGAGCCGGTGCCGCCCGCGCCGATCAACCACACCCGCACCGGACGATGCAACCAGGTTTCAGGAATCTGTAAGGCCATGGGCTGTCTCCGCTGTCATGGACACGGACAGCATCGCATCCGCGTCACTTTGGGCAAGCGACATCACTTGATCAAAGGGGTGGGATGCGCTGAAAGGCCAAGACCAGCGCCACACGATCAGCCGCCAGACCTCCGTCACCGTCTCTTGGGTTTCGCAGCGACCGAACACAACGGCGAAATACACCCCATCACCGCCGGTGGCGTCCGCTGCATCGTCCTGAACGGAAAAGGCCGCCTCGCCGAAACCGTGCGAATGCACATGCAACACCAAGTGCGCTTGAAGCGCTGCGGGCAGCGGTTGATAGGTGATATGACCCGCATCCCGGCTCCTGATCGGCGGCTCGAAGACCTGGTAATTCGCGCCATCGTGCAGCAGGTAGGCGGTCCACTCCCCAGGACAGGCGGCCACCGCGCGGCGCTTGAGTTCACGCCAAAGCGAGGGCGGCGGCGGGGCGCACCGCAAGTGGACCCCGCTCCGAGCCGACCCATAGGGCAAGCCAGCGGGCAGGACGGCTAACGGCAAGCTCGCTTCCAGGGCAGCGGTGCGGGTCTGAACGAACAGGCCATTGCGCGCCAGCACGTAACGGAACCGCCCGTCTGCCAGGGGGGGTAACGGTTCACCACTGGGCGGTTGGATGAGGGTTTCGGCGGCGGCGAACAGCGCCTGATCGAGCGGGGTGGCGAAATAGGCGGGGCAGGCGGCGCTCATTGGAGAAGGTCCTCCACCCAACGCTTCAACGTCCAGGGCAGGGGCGCGAGGGCTTCGGTCGGAAAATGGGCCGCGCCGTCCAGGCGTTGCCAAAACGCAAAATGGGCTTCGGTGCCGACCCGCGCGTGACCCGCCAGCGTCAGCGTGTGATCATGGCTGACATGGCTAAAATGCGTCTCACAGACGGTGGCCTCCCACGCGGGAAGAGCCGCCATCGCCCCCTCTGGGGGCGGCTCGGCATTCCCCAGACACACCGCGCCGTGGGCGTTGATGTTCATCAGCGGCGCATGACAGAGTTTGGTGTTCGGTTGG
>Ga0209573_1001910_pt1 | contig 29131 bp, 28 predicted proteins | sample TNRBio252014_DNA_FD_185870 | JGI IMG/M metagenome (GOLD analysis project Ga0209573, IMG submission 185870) | Wastewater treatment Type I Accumulibacter community from EBPR Bioreactor in Madison, WI, USA - TNR Reactor_6/25/2014_ DNA (SPAdes)... | ecosystem: Engineered > Bioreactor > EBPR >...
GCGCACGCTCAAAGCGCGCGTTACACCAAGCCGCATCCGGACCCGATCGTCTGGTGCGCCGACAAACTGGGCGTCGGGCCGGCAGATTGCCTGATGATCGGCGACACCTCGGTCGATATCGAGAGCGCGCGACGCGCCGGCGCACAAAGCGTTGGCGTGTTGTGCGGCTTTGGCAGCCGGCGGGCGCTCGAACGGGCCGGGGCGGACGCGATTCTGATCCAGACTGCCGAATTGGCGAACCTGCTTTCCGGGTAAAGCGTATCTTGAAAATCCACGGTTGGTCTGTACAATACGCGCACGCAACCGGTGCAGGGTGACTGCGCCAAAGCACACAAGGAGAGAGGCCCGATGAAAACCCTTCGCTTTCTGGGCGGGGTGATGGCAGTTGCCGTGGCTTTGGCCGCGTGCGCGCCTGCCGCCACCCCCACCGCCGCGCCAGCGGCGTCGTCGAGCGGCCTACCCGATCTGGGTGGGCGCACGCTGAAGATCGCTGTCGAAAACGCCTACCAGCCGTTCAACTACATCGATGAGGCGACTGGCCAGGGTGTGGGTTACGACTACGACTTCTTCAACGAAGCCTGCAAGCGCCTGAACTGCACGCCCGAGTTCGTGACCACCAGCTGGGACGCCATCGTGGCGGTCATGGGCGGCACCGGTCAACCCGAGTTCGACATCGCCGCCGATGGCATCACGATCACCGAGGAGCGTGCCCAGCACATCGACTTCTCGACGCCGTTCATTCAGCTCAAGCAGATGCTGCTGGTGCGTGCGGATGAGAGTCGCTTCACCGACGCCGATTCGCTCAAGTCGGTAGACGGCTTCATGGTCGGTGCGCAGCCGGGCACGACCAATTACGACCTCGCAGTCGAGCTCTTCGGCGAAGACAAGGTCGTCTCCTATGACCAGTATGGCTTGATCGTGCAGGCGCTGATCAACGGCGACATCGACGCCACGATGATGGATGACGTGGCCGGGCTGGGCTACATCGGCGCCAACCCCGAGAAGCTCAAGATGGTCGGCGAGCCGCTGACCGACGAGAAGCTCGGCTTTGTGTTCCCGAAGGGCAGCGACCTGGTCGAGCCGTTCAACGCCGTGATCGCAGCCATGGAGGCCGATGGCACCCTGGCCCAGATCTACGACAAGTGGTTCAAGACTGAGTGATGCGCCGTCGCGCGTTGACTGACTCAGCCTGAGCACAGAGAGACGGGCACGCGTCAACGCGTGCCCGTCTCTTTATGACTCGTCGGGGAGGAACCTCCCGTGTCGAACTTTCAAAAGAACCCCGAGGTCGTCATCAGCCCGGCCAGCGGCGCGATCGTCAGCCCGATCGCCAGCCGGCTCGAGAAGGTGCAATGGTGGCTATTGGCCGTCATCCTCGCCGGCCTACTGGCGCTGTACTTCATCCTTACCGACGAACAGATGACCCGTGTGTTTTTCGCGGTGGCCGGCTATGTGCCGTTTGATCCGACGCAACCCGGCACCACCGGCGCCCTCACTCTGCTCACCCGCGGCATCGGTATCACGCTCCGCACGGCGCTGTCTGCGTATTTGCTGGCTGTGACGATCGGTCTGCTGGTCGGCCTGGCCCGCGTGTCATCCAACCCGATCATCAACAACCTGGCTTCGTTGTACGTTGAGATCATCCGGGGCGTGCCGATCCTTGTGCTGCTGCTCTACATCGCCTTTGTGGTCGTGCCGATCGTGGCCGACGCGCTCGGCCTGTCGACCCGCGACTTCCCAAACGAGGTCCGCGTGATCGTCGGCCTCGGGATTGCCTACGGCGCCTTTGAAAGCGAGATCTTCCGGGCAGGGATCCAGTCGATCGAACGCGGCCAGATGGAGGCCGCCCGCGCTCTCGGTATGAACTACTTCCAGGCGATGCGCCACATCATCCTGCCACAGGCCATCCGGCGCGTGCTCCCGGCGCTTGGCAACGACTTCATCGCCATGCTCAAAGACTCGTCCCTGGTGTCGGTGCTCGGGGTATCCGACATCACCCAACTGGCGAAGCTGTATGCTTCGAGCACATTTCTGTTCTTCCAGACTTACAGCCTGCTGGGCCTGATCTACCTGACGCTGACGATCACGCTCTCGCGTGGAGTGCGCTGGCTCGAAATGCGGCTATCACAGGATCGGAGATAGCTCATGAGCGACGACATCATCATCATCATCGAGCATCTGGTCAAACAATTCAAGACCCTGCGCGCCGTCGACGACGTCAGCCTGCGGGTCGGGCGCGGCAAGGTATTGGTGATCATCGGCCCATCGGGCTCGGGGAAGAGCACTGTGCTGCGCTGCATCAATCACCTCGAGACGCCGACCAGCGGACTGATCATGGTTGACGGCATCCACGTCGACGCCAAGGCCAGCCACATCAACGCTGTGCGCGCCGAAGTCGGTATGGTCTTTCAGCAGTTCAACCTCTTCCCGCACCTGACCGTGCTCGACAACGTCTGTATCGCACAACGCGTCGTGCGCGGACGGCCCGCCGAGGAGTGTCGGCGCGTCGCCCTGACCCAACTCGAGCGCGTCGGGATCCCGGAGAAGGCAAGCGCCTATCCGTCGCAGCTCTCGGGCGGTCAGCAGCAGCGCGTCGCGATCGCGCGGGCGCTGGCCATGAACCCAAAGATCATGCTTTTCGACGAGCCCACCTCGGCGCTCGCCCCCGAGATGATCAAGGAAGTGCTCGACGTGATGCAAGACCTCGCGCGCTCGGGCATGACCATGGTCTGTGTGACGCACGAGATGGGTTTCGCGCGCAACGCCGCTGATGAGATCGTGTTCATGGACAAGGGCAAGATCGTCGAGCAGGGAGATCCCGAGACGTTCTACACCAACCCGCGCGAGGAGCGCACGCGCGTGTTCCTCAGCCAGATCCTGCACTAACTCCGCTCAAACGCAGACGCGGGTCAACGGCCGGGCCGTTGGCCCGCGTCTGCGTTTGAGCGGAGAGCCGTGATACAGTAGACGCGTGAAATTCTACGAACTGCTGGATGTGTCGCCGTACGCCACGGCCGAGGAGATCAAGGCCGCGTACCGCATCCAGGTCCATCTACATCACCCCGATCGGCTGCGCCAGGCCAACGACGCGGTTCGCCTCTACGCCGAGGATCGGCTCAAGAAGATCAACGAGGCCTACGCCACGCTGAGCGATCCGGCGAAGCGCTCGACCTATGACGCGGTCCACCTCAAGCAGAAGAGCGGCCGGGATGCAGGCGGGCCGATCTGGCGCGCGACAGACGACGAGGCGCGCGAGGCGGAGTATCCCGAGTTCTACAACGGGCCACGGGGCGGCGCCGGCCGTGGCCGACGCCGCCGCAAAGAGGCCGACGATTGGATGCGCCAGCAGGAAGAGGCGCGCAAAACCGAGGAGTTCATGGCGCGTCAGAAACGCGCAGCCGAGGATGCCGAGCGCAAACGCCAGGAAGACGAAGAGCGCGCCCGTCATGCAGCACGAAATCGCTATCCGCGTTCTGCCGTGCACGGCGATGTGCTGGTCTGCACCCTGACGCCCGGCCTGACGGTCGACCTCGTGCGTGTGCCGGCCGGCGAGTTCCTGATGGGCAGCGATCCCGCGCGTGATCCCCATACCCAGCCCAGCGAACGCCCGCAACATCGGGTGCGCGTCTCGGAGTACTTCATCTCCCGCACGCCGATCACGTGGCAGCAGTTCACGCGGTATCGCGCAGCTATGAAAATAGAGGGGCCAATGACGCCCCCCGGTCACGATCTGCATCCGGTCACGCAAGTCGCCTGGGATGACGCTGTCGCTTTTTGCAACTGGCTCAGCGGCCCGGGCTGGAAATATCGGCTGCCGACCGAAGCCGAGTGGGAGAAGGCGGCACGCGGCCCAAACGCTCAGATCTATCCCTGGGGCGATGTCTGGGGCGGTGACCGCGCGAATGCCAACAACACCCACACCGGCACCACACCGGTCGGCGCCTATACACCGGCGGGCGATAGCCCTCATGGGCTGCAGGATATGTTGGGCAATGTGTGGGAATGGTGTCAGGACTGGTACGACAGCGAGACCTACGCCCAGATCACCGCGATCCAGGATCCGGTCGGACCGACCGTCGGCGACGGCGCCGTGATTCGCGGCGGCGCCTTCGACTCGCCGCTTCGCCATGCGCGAGCCGCGGCCCGCAACTGGGACTACCCCTTCAAGCGCCGCGCTAACGTCGGATTCAGAGTGATCGCCCAGTCGATCGCCGAGCCCTGAAGCGGGTCAGCGCACAATCAGCGGCGGCAGTTCGATGACGTTCTCGGCAGTTCCGGGCACGGGCAGGCGTGCGAGGCTTGGGTAGCGGTAGACGCCGACGCGCAACGGATAGGCCCCCGGCGCCGCCTCGGCGGGCACGCTCAGGCCGACCGTATCGACCACCACCTCATCGGCGCCCCAGGCGTTGACCGGGTACACCGCCTGCCCCAGCACGCGATCGGTCTGAGCGACAAGAGCCGAGCCATCCGGCAGAAACACATGCACGAACAGTGTGTACGTGTCGGGCGCAAGTGGGTCGACGCGTCGCCAGTACAGCGTCAGCGTGGCAGTCTCACCCGCTGCAACCTCAGCGGGCAGATCCGCGCCGATCAACTCCAGCTCGCCGACCCGCGCCTCCAGAGAAAGCTGTGGGTGAAGACCCGATGGGTCGGTCAGTACGAACCGCGGCCGGCGCAGGGTGGCCGGGTCGTGTCGATACAAACGATACCCGAGCCTCTGATAATCGACTGGTCTTGTAGTCACGACCTCGGTCAGGGTTGCGAACTCGGCAAAGCGCGCCGCCTCGGCCTCGGTGCACAGGATCAGCGCTTGCCCCGGCTCGGTGTACAACCGTCCGAGCACCTGCTCAAACGGAACGAACTCGAAAGCCCTACCCTGCATCGTGGCGTACGCCTCCCAAATATACGGGACGCCGAATCCGGCCAGCATCGCATCCGAAAAGACGATGTATAGCTTGGCCCCTGGCGCGACAGTGGCGACATCCTGAACAAAACCCTCGATGATGGCCCCATCCTCACGCTGGCTGACGGCATACGCGTAATAGCCCATCAGGCCCTGCAGCGGCAAAGCGGCCGTAGCCAGCGCCAGGGCGAGCAACGCATTCCGCCAGCGCGGCGCCCGGGTTTCGAGAAGGCACCAGAGGAACTCGACAAGGGCGCCCATCCCCGTGCTCAGGAAGAGCGTCATATACGATGTGAAGCGCACCGGCCCGAGGATACCGAAGTGGGCGCTGAACCAGGGCACGATGGCAAAGGGCACAATGGCCGCCGCCGCAAGCCAACGCGCGTGCATCGGCAGCGCCACGAGCCCGCCAATTGCCCATCCGATAAACACCAAAGGCAGGCCGAGCAAGGGTTCAAGCGTCTCCGCACCGCCCAGCACGCCCGCCGTCTGACGGCCGATCTGTAACAACAGACGCGCGAAATTGAGGGCGTAGGTGTGGAGAGTCGGATTTGACTCCCACAGATAGCCGCGTGCCTCGAGCTTGGTCTGCGGGTTGACTTGCGCGAGCAGGCTTTGAATGAGGACTGGCGCCGACAGCAACACGACGATCGCGGCCGCCGCGCCCAGCCACAGCCACCAGCGGCGGCGCAGCCCGGGCTTCTGCCAGGCCTCGTAAGCGAACCACAGCCCGGCGCCCGCCAACGGCACGACGGCCGCCAGGTTAGCCTGCAGCGCCAGCCCGCCGGCGACGACCGCGGCCAACCACCAGCCACCGTGATCGCGTTCGATCGACTCAAGCGCCCACCACACGAAGAGACCAATGAAAAACGGCATCAGGGTCGTCGCCGCGCCGTGATGGCTGCTGAGCACCACAAGATGGGGGTTGGTTGCGATCAATGCCGCCGCGACACCGGATGCGCGCCAACTCCCCGTCAGCCGACGCGCCAGGGCATACGTGATCGGGATCAGCAACGTGCCCGTGATCAGCAACAGCGTCCGCCCCAGAAGCGGATCCGTGACGCCGAGCCGGTACAGCCCGGCCATTAGGTACACAAAGAACGGACCCGTGTACGCATCGGTGCCGGTCAACGGCAAGATCTCGCCGCGCGCGATGTGCATGGCCAGGGTCGCCTGATTGGTCTCGTCACCGGGCAGCGGGATCGTGCGCCAGTACGGCCAGCGAACGGCCAGGCCGACCAGGGTGAGCAACAGGATCCACAACGCTTCTTTGGCGGCGACGCTCAATCGGGTCAGGGAAAACACAAGGGCACTCCGGCCGTTGGTCAGCCTCTTCAGCCCGCCCGTCCGCGGACCGACAGGTAATGATGCCACAACAGCCGCGCGGCAGTGGCTCGGTGCGGGCGCCACGCTTCAGCCTGCGCATTCAACGCCTCGAATGTCGGGCGTTGCGCAAGGCCATAGACCTCCTGAGCCGCGGCCGCCAGCGCCACGTCGCCGTGCGGCCACGCATCCGGCCGCAGCAAGACCATCAGCAGATACACATCGGCCGTCCAGGGCCCGATGCCTTTGAGCGCCACGAGCTCCTTCCGGACCTCGTCGTCGCTCAGTTGGTCGAGCGCAAAGGGGTCGAAGCGGCGCTCGAGCACGGCTTGAGCCAGTTCGCGGGCGTAGCCGGCCTTCTGCCGACTGAAGCCGATCGCCTTGAGCTCCGCGTCGTCAAAGCGCATCAACCTGCGCGGGGTCACGACCCCGCGACAGGCCCGCTTGAGGTTGTTGAACGCAGCCAGCGCCGAGGAGAGAGACACCTGTTGCTCGAGGATCAGGTGCACCAGGGTGGCGAAACCCGGCTCACGTGCCCACAGCGGCGGCACGCCGTAGATGCGCAAGACAGCGCGTAACGCCGGGTCGCGTCGGGCCAGACTGCGAGCGGCGCGCCCCACGGCAGCAGCGTCAAGGACCGGGTGCGCGCTCACCAGGGGTCGTCCATGGCCATCACATCGAGCTCACGCACGACCGAGGCGTTCGAAAGCGAGACGATGGCGCGCACGAGCGTCGCCAGATCTTGCGGCGGGATGCAAGAGTCGGCGTCGCCGCTCGTGGCGTTGACGAGCTGGCCGCCGACGAAACGCGGAACGCCGAAGCTGCCCGGGTTGAGGATCGTCACGGCGATCCGATCGCGCCGCAGCCCGGCGCGCAGCGCATGCGCGACGCCGCGCAGCCCGAACTTCGAGGCGTTGTAGGCCACCTCGGGCGCATTCACGTAGGGGAGGCCGTTGACCGAGCCGATCAGGATGATCTTGGGGCGCACCCCGCGGCGCAGGGCCGGGATGAGACGTTTGAGCACCGGGATCGCGGTCGTCAGGTTGACGGCCAACACACGCGCGTCCTCCTCGTCGCTGACCTCTTCAAAACGATAGTCGGGCGAGAAGGCTGCGCCCTCCCAGATGCCGGCGTTGTAGATCACGACGTCAAGCGCCGAATCGCCGATGGCCTGGGTGATGACGCCGGCGGAGCCTGGCTCGGCCAGATCGGCCCGGATCCAGGTGCGCGTGACGCCGTCGGCGAGATCGAGCGCCGGCTCGCTGCGCGACACAAGCCAGCACCTGTCGCCGGCCCCGGGCACCGTGCGATGCAGCACCTCGCCCAGGCCACGGCTGGCGCCGATGATGAGATAGCGGGTCATGGGCTACTCCTTGCGCGTATGGTATCACCACGGCGGCAGGCGCCGGAGGTAAGCGCAAGTTATCGGAGGTACTCAGGGCATCCATCGCCCGGTCTATCGGCGACAAGGACCATTCTATCTTTTGGCACATCCGGGTTCTATCCCCTGAGGCTTCAGAAAAAGCGCGAAGGAACATAGGCTGTGAGCGTCAATCTCAAGGAGAACGCTCATGACTGCTCCCATCCTCGACATTCAAAACGTCAGCGCCGGCTACGGCAACGGCCAACGGCGCGTCGACGCCTTGCGCGGCGTTTCGCTCCAGATCCAGCCGGGCGAGATCTTCGGTCTGCTCGGCCCGAACGGCGCCGGAAAATCCACGCTCCTGTCGTGCCTCCAGGGCCTTCACACGCCCACCCAGGGTCGAATGATCGTGGCCGGGCGCGAACCCAAACAAGCCAAGGGCGCACTGGGCATCCAGTTGCAGAAGACGGCCCTGCTCGACGACCTGAACGCCGCCGAACTGCTCGAGGTTTACGCCGCGTTGTATGACGTCCAGTTGACGCCTGAACGGATCAGCGCGCTGCTCGAGCGCTTCGGGCTGAGCGAACAGCGCGGGAAATTCGCTCGCCAGATGTCGGGCGGCCAACAGCAGCGCCTGGCGCTGGCCATCGCGCTCGCCAACGACCCGCAGATCGTCATGCTCGACGAGCCGACCGCGGCCCTCGACCCGCATGCGCGCCGCGAGGTTTGGGACGTGCTGCGGGGTCTGCATGAAGATCGGCGCACGATCCTGATCACGACCCACAGTATGGAAGAGGCCGAAGCGCTCTGCGGGCGCGTCGCCATCATCGACCAGGGCAAGATCATGGCCATCGGTTCGCCGGCCGCGATCGTCGCCGGGCTCGGCCTACAGGCCACGCTCAAGGCCGCGATCGACCTGCCGCTCGAGGCGGTGCGCGGCCTGCCGGCCGTCACAGCCGTGCGCTACACCGGCCAGCACCTCGAGATCCAATCGGCGGCGCCTCAGACGACGTTGCCGGCGTTGCATCAACTCGCAGCCCAACACGGCAAGCTCGTCACCGAGTTCACGCTCCGCCAGCCTTCGCTCGAAGACGCCTTTCTGGCGCTGACGGGGCGCTCGTTGAACTAACTCAATCGGGAGGAGCGTGTCTCCGCGAGGCTGGGGCCTAACCCAGCCTCGCGGAGACACGCTCCTCTCAGAAAAGGTAAGCCATGTACCGCTTTCTGACACTCACCAAAGCCATGTTCCTGATCCATATCCGGGACTGGTCGCTGTTGTTTTGGAATTTCGCGTTTCCGGTGTTGCTGATGGTGCTCTACGGCGCCGTGTTCTCGGGCGACGATCTGTCCGGGTTCATGACCTGGATGATGCCGGGCGTCCTGGCCGGAAATCTGATGGCCTTTGGCCTGATCGGCAGCTCGAGCATGATGACCGAACTGCGCGCCAAAGGGGTGCTCAGACGGCTCCAGGCCAGCCCGATTTCGTCGGGCCTGCTGCTGGGCGCCTACATCCTGGCTAACGTCGGTATGGCGTTGTCGACAGCCCTGGTCGTGATCCTCGTCGGAGTGGCCGCCTACGGCGTCGTGCTGCAGCCGCTCAATCTGCTGCTCGCCCTACCGATGATCGTCGTTACCGTGGTGTCATCGATCGCGCTTGGCCAGGTGATCAGCGGCGTCGCGCCGCGCGCAGGCGCTGCCGTGGCGATCGGACAGCTGGTCTACTTTGCGCAGTTGTTCATCACCGATCTGTTCATGCCGATCGAGATGATGCCCGACTGGGTGCAGCGGATCGGGCCCTGGCTGCCCGGATATGCGATGGCCCAACTGGTGCGCCCCGCCCTGGCCGAAGGCGTCCTCAACGACGGCTGGCCGCTGCACGTGCTCTTGCTGGCTGTCTACACGGCTGTGGCCCTCGTCCTGGCGGCGCGGCTGTTCAAGTGGGAGGCGCGCAGCGCATGAGGCTTTCGTTCAAGCGCCCAGCCGGCCGGCTCGCCCGCCGGCTGGGCGCCTATCTCGTCGATTGCCTGATCCTGTTCGCGGGCGTGCTGGCGACGCAGGGCCTGATCGCCGCGGCGGGGCTGAACCCGCTGGCCGTGCGCGCCGCCGCCGGTCTTGCGGTCGACGGCGGCGCGCTCAATCTTTGGGTGTTTCTGACGGTGACCGTGCCGTGTCTCGCGTACTTCGCCGGATGGCACGCGAGCAACTGGGGGGCCACGCCCGGCAAGCGCTGGCTCGGCCTGCGGGTGACCCACGCCCGTGGGGAGCCGATCGCCTTCGGCCGGGCACTCGGACGCGCCGCCGTCACGCTCCTGCAGTTCGAGTGGAACCACCTCGTGCTGTTCTATCTGCTGCCCCGGGGCGGAGAGCCGGATCTGCTGGCCTGGGCCGGCATCGGCCTGACCTGGACGCTGGTCTTGGCCTATGCGCTCTCGGCCGTGGTCGATGGCGCGCAGCGCAGCCCGGCGGATCGGCTCGCGGGCACCCTCGTCGTCGAGGGTTGATGGCCGGCCTTTGTCGTTATACTGGTGAGCGATGACCCAGTCGTCCACATCTTCGACAGCCTCTCGACCCGGCCTGGCCAACACCGCGTGGTACGGCTGGTTCTGGACCGTCGTCACGGTGCTGATGTATATCTGGGCGTACTGGATCGCGTTCAACGGCGCTCGGCCTTACGCCTGGCTGGTCGCCGCCCTCCTGACGATCCAGCTCACGCTGTATATCCGCGCCATCGCGCTCAGCCGGTGGCCTGTACCCAATTTCTGGCTCGCTGCTTATTTCATCCCCGGCCCAATCATGTGGGCGATCTGCACCTGGCACGACCCGCGGCTGTGGTGGATGGGGATGATGTACTTCGGGCAGATGTGGGGCTGCCTGCCGCCCAAGGCCGCTGTCCCTGGGACGGCGATCATCATGGTGTCGGTCCTTCCGGCCTCCAACGGCTGGCGTTCGCTCGAGAACATCGAACCGAGCGCCTTGCTCGGGTTTGGCTTCGGTTGGATCGGCATGGTCGCGGTCTATTTCTGGATCTCGCAGGTCATCCGCTCGAACGACGAACGCGCGCGCCTGATCCGCGAGCTCGAGGCCGCCAATCACGAACTGGTCGTCGCCCGCGAGCGCGAGAGCGATCTGGCCGTGCTGCGCGAGCGCGAACGCCTGGCGCGCGACCTGCACGACACCCTCGGCCATACGCTCTCGGTGATGAGCGTCCAGCTCGAGGCCATCCAGCGGCTCTACCGCGTCGACCCCGTGCGCGGTTCGGATCATATCGATGAGCTGAAGACTCTCACTCGCGAGAGCATGAGTGAGCTGCGCCGATCACTCGACGGTTTGCGCGCACCCGGGCTGGGCGAGCGGCAATTGGCCGAGGCGTTGCAGGCTCTTGGCGTGGCGGTCAGCCAACGCGCCGGGCTCGTCGTACATTGTCGGGTCGATCCGGCTATCTCGTCGCTCAATCCGGCGTTGACCGAAACCGTCTGGCGCGTGGCTCAGGAGGCCCTGACCAACATCGAGAAGCACGCGCGCGCCCGAACGGTCGACGTGCGGGTGACCCGTGAGCCACAGGCTGTGCGCGTGACGATCAGCGACGATGGGGCGGGCCTGCCACCGGACGCCGAAGGCCGGCGTGGTCATTATGGGCTGCGTGGGCTTCGCGAGAGGGTCGAGGGCTTGGGCGGGGCGTTGACGCTGACGCGATTGGAGCCCGGGTCGAAGGTGGAGGCCTGTCTGCCGGTCTATCTTGAGGCGAAGTCGACCCTCGGTTGAAAGCGCAGGCATCGAGAGTGACCCGATGTATCCCGATGTCGTGGAGCCCAGCGGGTCCGGGAGATGGGAGCGGGCGGATGAGCGAGATTCGGATCGTGATCGTCGAAGATCAGACCCTGATGCGTCAGGGTCTGAAAACCCTGCTTGACCTCGAGCCCGGCATGGCCGTGATCGGCGAATCCAGCCACGGTGCAGCCGGCGTGGAAACGGCTTTGCGTCTGCGCCCAGACATCGTGCTGATGGATGTCCAGATGGCCGCCCCGGATGGCGCGCCGGCGATTAATGGTGTGCAAGCCACGGCCGAGTTGATCCGCCAGTGGCCCGTTGCGCGCGTGATCATCCTGACGACCTTCGACCGTGACGATTACGTCTACGAGGGCGTGCGCGCCGGCGCGATGGGCTACCTGCTCAAAGACACGCCGGCTGACCAGTTGGTCGCCACGATCCGGCGCGTGCACGCCGGCGAACCGTTCATCCAGCCCGAGATCGCCAGTCGGGCTCTGCGTGAAATGATGCGGCCGACCGCAACGCCGTCCGATGCTGATCCGCTTTCCGAGCGCGAGCGTGAGGTGTTGGTGTTATTAGCCCAGGGCGCCAGCAACCGCGAGATCGCTGCGCATCTCGTGATCACCGAGGGCACGGTCAAGAATCACGTCTCGAACATCCTCGGCAAACTGCAGGCCGAGAACCGTACCCAGGCTGCCGACATCGCGCGCAAACGTGGGCTGGTTTAGGGGCCGACCGACTCGGTTGGCGCATAGACCGCATAGCCGCGCGGAGGGGCCCAGAACTGACCGCGGCCATCGGAGAAGACCGGCTGCGAAGCAGGCGGGTTGACGTCGTTGCTCCCCCACCAGGCCACCGGGCGGAATGTGATGTCACGCCAACGGGTCGAAACCCAGGCGCCCTTCCAGCGTTCACCGTTGTTGTTCAGGACATAGATCAGGCCCGGCTGAGCGCCAAAGCCGCCACGCTGCATGACATACAGATCGTCGTCGACCCAGAGCACCTCGGTCCCGCCGCCGGCATAGCGCCGATAGGCCCCGACCAACGCTGCGATCCCGTGCGGGGTACCGGCGCCCGCCAACCCGCCGTCGAAATAATCCTTCCAGAACACGCAGGGTGAACCCTGGTGCGTGAGGACGTAGCTGTACGCCAGCAGTTTATCGTAAGCGATCGGCCGGCCGGGATCACGCAGATCGTGGTTCTCGACGAACGTGACTGCGATTTCGGGCTGGTTTTTGAGCACGGTGTCCCAGGTCGTCAGGTTGCGCAGGCTGAAGCCGTACTGGTCGCAGAGCGCCTTGAGCATCTCACGCAGCGGAAAGTCGAAAGCATGGACCGGGTTGTCGTTGGAAAAGTTGGTCACTGCGGCCCAGTTCTCGATGGCGGCTGCGCTATCCCAGTGCTCGGCGACGCCGAACGGCCTGAAGGGATGTCCAGCGCGCATATAGCGGTATTCCTGGATCGCGGCCACCGTCTCGGCGCCGTAGCCTTTTACATAGTCGAAGCGGAACCCGTCGAATCCGACCTCCTCAATCATCCAGCGGGTCAGTTTAAGAATTTCGGCGTAGACGTAGGGGTTGCGGTGCGACAGATCCGGCATGTCGCCAAAAGCGCCCTGATCCCAGCGTTCATACATGCTTGGATGGAAGCACTCCCAGTTGCGCGGGAACCTGCCGCTGGCGGGGTCAAAGCGGGTCCAACGGCTCTGGCCCGTGATCGGATTGACCTCGACTGCATCCGCGCCGTTGCAGTGATTGATCACAAGATCGGCGACGACGCTCAAGCCGATTGCGTGGGCGTTGGCGATCAAATCAAGCAACTCGGCGCGTGACCCAAACCAGGTCTTGACCGAGCTCTTTTGATCGTGATCGCCCAGGTCGTAGTAGTCGTAAGGATCGTAGCCCATCGAGGGCCCGTCGATGTTAGCGGCCTTGTGCGCCGGCGGCAGCCAGAGTGTATCGAAGCCCACGGCAGCCAGCTCGGAGATGCGTTCGTGGATCTGCGCCCACCAACGACCTGCGAGCCCGGTCTCGCGCGGACAATCCCAGTAGAAGCACTGCATCAGGGTGGCCATGGCAAACACCTCACGCAAGGAGTGACTGCAACACGTCGCCGCCGCCCCAAACCCAGATGACGATGAGCGTCAGAGCGCCCACGGTCAGATACTCCCAGAACGAGCCGGTTCGAAACGTCAGTAGATCGGGGACCAGGGTATAGCTACGTTTGTTGACGGGACCGAAGACCGGCACGCCGCGTTCGGTGAGCATGTCGGCCAGGATATGCAGGCCATAGCCGCTCGAGAAGGCGACGGCGTAGGGCCCGCCCGGCGACCAGATCGCCGGCAGGCCGATCCACACGATCAGGCTCAACGCCAGCCAGGTCAGGCCATAGTGCGTCACGGTGCGGTGCGGTCCGACGAAGATCTTGAAGAAGCGATGCATCAGCCAACCGAACAGCCCGCGCGAGGTGCCAAACAACCGATTGATCCGCGACGATTGATGATCGATATCGGGCAGGAGTGAGGCGAAGACGACGACAGCAATGAGCGCCAGATACGCGATCGGCGTCTCGAGCAGCGGCGCCAGCCCGCTGGCCGCCCAGAGACCGACCACGCCGTCGACGAAGCCAAGCGCCCACGGCGTTGCAGATTCAACCCATGGCCGGAGCTCGGCCCAACCCGTCTCGACCGGCCAACGTGGCGTCAGCCAGGCTGGCTGAAACCGGGCGATCAGGGCAGTGCCGCTCAATCCGACAACGACATGGGAGCGAAACAACATCGTCCGATTGTATCGCCGGCCGCGCACCACGACGCGGGCAGCGGCAGGGATCCCGCCCCGACAGCACGCGGGGTTGACGAACACTATAAAGTATCTATAATTGTTACATTATGGCAGCGAATCACCAACTTGCCGTCGCCACGCACATCCTGTTGGTGTTGGCACACATCCCGGACGACTATCGCAACACGAACGGCCTTGTCTCGAGCAAGGTCGTGGCGGCCAGCGTCAACACAAACGCCGTGGTGATCCGACGGGTCGTGGCACAGTTGGCCGGGCACGGGCTGGTGCGCAGCCACTCCGGAAAGGGTGGCGGCCTTGAACTGGGCCGCCCAGCCGGCAGAATCACGCTGTTGGACATCTACACGGCGCTCAGCGAGCCGGAGGTGTTCGCGTACAAAGCCAACCTGCCGAGCCCACGCTGCCCGATCGGATCAAGGGTCATCGACGTGCTCTCGCCGGTGTTCACGGAGGCTCAGTCCAGCGTTCACAGAAGCCTGAAGAAAACGACCCTGGCCGACCTGGTCGCCCGGATCGCGTAGACGTCCCTTTTTATTTACTCAAGAGTGTAACTCTCTCTGTTACATTCCATTCGATCGGCGCCCGTTGACGCGGCGCCGTCTCAAGAGGACAGCATGTCAACATCCACCCTGATCGTCACCGGCGCGGGCGGCCACCTCGGCCGGCGTGTCATCGAACTGTTGCTCGCGAAGCCGACCGGGGCGCGCATCATCGCGACCACGCGCGCGCCCGAGAAACTGGCGGATCTGGCCGCCCGCGGCGTCGAGGTTCGGGCTGCTGATTTCGACAAACCCGAGACGCTCGCCGCGGCCTTTGCCGGGGGCGACCGCCTGCTCCTCATCAGCACCGACGTCGTCGGCCAGGGCAACCGCCGCCTGAACCAGCATCGCAACGCGGTCGCCGCCGCCCAGGCCGCCGGCATCCAGAACATCGTGTACACCTCGCTGGTCAACCCCGAGCCGGGCACGCCGATCACGCTGGCGCCGGATCATCACGGCACCGAGCAGGCGCTTGCGGCCAGCACGCTCGACTGGACCGTGCTGCGCAACAACGTCTATGCCGAGTCGCTCTTGGGCTCCCTGCCGCGCGCCGTCGCCACGGGCCAATGGGTGGCCGCGGCCGGTGACGGGCGGACCGCGTTTGTCACCCGCGAAGACTGCGCCCGCGCCGCGGCCGCCGCGCTCGACGCGGATCGCGCCGGCCGGAGCGTGCTCGACATCACCGGGCCGGCGGCTGTCAGCCATGCCGAGATCGCGGCCATCGTCGGCGAACTGGCGGGCAGGCCCGTGGCTTACGTGCCTGTGCCGGCCGACGCCCTGGCCACCGGGCTCGCTCAGGCCGGACTGCCCGGCTTCGTCGTCGATCTGATCGTGTCGTTCGATCTGGCGACTGCTCAGGGTTATCTCTCCAGCGTCAGCACCGCGGTCGCTGATCTGGCCGGCGCCCCGGCCCAGGATGTCCGGGCGTTTCTGGAGGCGAATCGCCAGGCCCTGGGGGTGTGAGGCGATTGAGCGTGGTGCGTGGTGCGTTCGCTCTACGCACCACGCACCACGCTCAATCGCCTGTACAATCCCGCCATGTTGAACAAGCTGCTGCAACACGTCTCGGCCGCGCCCACCAACCCCAGCCCGCAGCAGGAGGCTCAGCAGGGCTTCGATGTGGCGGCTTTGTACGAAGGCCCGGCAACGACGGGCACGGTGAACGCGACAGGCACCATCGCGCTCGACGAGAAGCTGCGGCAGGCGTATTTCTGGATCGTCAACAACGCGATCATCAGCCCGTACTACGACATCGAGTACAACGACGGCCCCGCTACGGCGTTCACGCTCGGCGACACCAAGACGAGCTTCACGCTGCCCTCCGGTCAGAGCTACTCGTCGTTCGTGCTGCTGCCGCTGCTCAACTTCGCCGTGCGCAAGCGCTGCCTGCTGGTCGGCGGCCCGGGCCGCGGCAAGACCGCCAGCGCCATCCTCATGGGTCTGCTCGCCGGCTACTCGCTCTCTGACGTACGCCGATCGATGCAACACGGCCAGCCGCAGATGACCATCGCCGACCTGCTCGGCAACCCTCTGCCGGCGGACCTGGTCAACGCGGACAGCATGGACTCGATCCGCATCGCCTGGCGCAAGTGGCTGTCACTGCGGGTCAAGATCATCGACGAGTACAACCGCATCCCGACCCGCACCCAGTCGGCGCTGCTGACGCTCATGGGCGACAACTACGCCGAGATCCTGGACCAGATCTACGAGTCACCCGAGTCGGCCTGGTATCTGACGGCCAATGACGATGCCGGCGGCGGCACCTACCAGGTGATCGAGGCGTTGCGCGACCGCATCGACGTGGTCGTGCGCGCGCTGCCGTTCAACACGCGCTTCCTGCAGAACCTGATCGACCGCATCGAGCAGAACTACAAGCCCGAGTCGCTCATGCCGGCCGCGATCACTTTCACCGAAAGCGAGATCGACCAGCTGGGCCGCGAGATCCGCGCCGTGGCGCTGCCCGTTCCCGTGCGCCGCAGGCTCGAGTTCTTCGTCAGCCAGTTCGAGTTCCTGGAGACCGCGGCCGATCAACTCGAGTACAAGACCAAGGACGTGGCCAAGCTGGCCGCCGCCGACTGGGGCGCACTGACCGCCGGCGAAACCGGCAAGGACCGCCTGCGCGACCTCGGCACGCAGACGCGCAATGGCCTCTCGGTGCGCGCGCTGTTGACGATCCTGACCTTTGCCAAGGCACTGGCCTATTTCCGCGGCGAGCGGATCGTTTCGCTCGATGACCTGCGCCAGATATTGCCCTTCACGCTGCACGACAAACTCGTTCCCGACCTCGACGCCGCGTTCTTCGAACGCCCCGAGAACATCGTCTTCAAGGCGGACCGGATCGGCTGGATCCGCAAGCTGTTCGACAGCGCCTGCGCCGAGTTCGACAGGCTCGGCCTCGACGCGAACGACCCGGTCGGCGCGCTGCAGGCCGAATTCGAGCTCGGCCTCGACGGGCTCAGCGAGACCGATGTGCGTCGGCGCCTGGCCGCGATCGAGCGCATCATCGGCGAGCAAGCCAAGGGCCGCAAGCTCTACGGCCACCTGTACGACGATCTGCTCAAGCTGAAGTACCTGCATCAGCGCTACACGAACTACCTGCGCTGGCTGACCTACAAATAGGCGAAGGACGGGTGGGGCGGAGCAGCTAGAGCTGCCCCACCCCACCCGTCCTTCGCCATAGAGGAAAGCATGCATCCCAACGAGGCCCTGATCGAACGGTTGTACTCGGCGTTCGCGCGGTACAACAGCGACGCCATGAACGCCTGCTACAGTCCGATGGCCACGCACTGACGATGAGCGTCTTCACCGAGCAACTCGCCGCCCGACGCGATCGCTTCAACAGCGCCTTCGCCGCAGTTCGCTTCTCGCGCCCGCGACTGGACGGTGACGCGTTCTTGAACGTCTTGCGCCACTCGGTCGAGCCCGTCGTCGAAGCCGCAACGTTGGCCCGGCCCGAGCGCGCGGCCCTCGTCGTCGAGGCGCTCTACGACCTCGCGCTCGAGTTGTTCCGACAGGACCTGCTCGGCCCGCGCGCGCGCTCGGGCGCCGTCCCGCTGGCCTGGTCGGATCTGCTCCCCAAGCTCGGCCTCTTCGTGGCGATCGACCCGGCGCGCGTCGCCAGCGCGCTCAGCAACGCGGCCTACAACCTCGAACAGACGCCCGGCGTCGGCGTGATGGAGTGGATGGCGCGCCTGCTGCAATCCGCCGCCTGCGTGCAGACCGGTGACGTCGATGCGCTGCTGCGCGCCGGCCAGGTGGCGGCCTGGCGGTCAGGCATGGCCCACTTCCGCGCGAGCGCGCTGGCGGCCTGCGAGACGCTCGCTGAGCCGCTCGCCCGCTCGGTGCTGGGCCTGCCTGCGCAAGACACCGTGGCCGAGGCCCTGAAGGCGTTTCGCGCGGGCCGCTGGCATCAACCGGGGCACCCACGCCAGACGGACATCCGCGTGATGGGCGAGGCGGGCGGTTTTCGCGGCCACGGCGGGCCCTTCCTGTCGTTGCCGCGCGTCGTTGCCGATTCCCAGGGGCTGATCGTGGCCGAGGGCGAGCGGGCCTGGAGGCTCAGCGCCGACGCCTTCGGCGCGACGCTCATGCCCGTTCACCCCGGAGCCGTTCCGCGCGAGAAGTCGTCTGATCGCTCGTGGTCGCTCAAGCCCGATGGCGCCTTCCAGGTCGATAAACGCCGCGGGGCCCTGCCCGCGCTGGCCGATTCGATCAGCAGCGTGCGCTTCGAAGACACCGTCGCCGTCGTGACGGCGTGGTCGTACAAAATCAAACTGGTGGCGGTATGACGCAGAAGGACACGTCCCGGACGTTATCGTTTCGCCCACTCGTAGAATCCGACCAGGAGATCATCTGGGACTGGCTGCACATCGCGCTGTGGGATCCGCCGCCGGCCGGCCCGCGCCCGCGCGAGGTGCTCGACCACCCGGGCGTGCGCATCTACGCCGAGCACTGGGGCAGGCCCGGCGATCTCGGCGTCGTGGCAATTGTCGATGGCAAGGATGCCGGCGCCTGCTGGCTGCGCGTGCTCCCCCAAGGAGTGGGCCTGGCCTCGATCGATGAGAAGACGCCTCAGCTTGGTATCGCGCTGCAGCCCGAATACCAGCATCGGGGCATCGGCAGTCGCCTGATGCCGGAAACGCTGTCGCGGGCCTGGCGGGCCGGCGTCGAACAGGTGGCACTGACGGTTCACCCCCAGAACCCGGCGCTGACACTTTATGAGCGCTGCGGATTTCGCAAGGTCGAGATGCGCAACGGCTATCACCTGATGGTGGTGCGAGCGCCATCGAAAGAGCCATGAGCCAGGATCTGAGCCGGCTGCGCGCAGACTGGCAGGCCGCCTGGCCTGGCGCGCTCAATCTCTGGAGCCGCTACACGCGGTTGTCGAACCCGATCTGGTGCGACACCCCGGAGGCCGCCCACGCTGAAGGCCTCACCGGCTCTTTCGCCATGATCCGGCTCACCGATCAGGCCGTCGTGGTCGATCTGGCCCAGGTGGCGGCGCTCGGTCTCAACAGCTACGCCGTTGAGATACTCGCGCATGAGATCGGGCACCACATCCTCGTGCCGGCTGATCTGGGTGATCACGCGCGCATGCTGTCGCGCATCCGCCGCGGCCTGCCGGCGCTTACGGCGTACGCGCCGCTCGTCGCGAATCTGTATGCCGACTTACTGATCAACGATCGCCTGCAGCGCAGCTCGGGGCTGCGCATGGCCGAGGTCTATCAGGCCCTGCGCACGGGCAACGACACGACCCAGCTCTGGCGCTTCTACATGCGCATCTACGAGATCCTCTGGGGGATGGCGCGTGGCGCGCTGACCGAGCCCGGCCGTGACATCGCGGTCACGGCGCCGGCGGAAGGCGACCAGCCCGAGGCGCAGAAAATCGTGACGCATTTTGAAGGCGACGCCCGTCTCGGCGCGCGGCTGGTGCGCCACTATGCTCGCGACTGGATGCGCGGCGCCGGCAAGTTCGCGGTGTTGTGTTACCCCTATCTCAACGACGACGAGAGCCAGAAGGCGAGTTGGCTCAAATCGATCAACGACCTCGGCGCGACCGGGCGCGGGAGCGATCAGATCCCCTCCGGCCTGACGGCCTTCGACGAGGATGAGTTCGACGACATGGGGCACCCGGCCGACGACCCCGAGCTCACCGGCCTGGGCGATGCCCTCGACGACCCCAACGGGAAGCCGGCCCGTGCGCGGGCGACAAAGGACGCGCGCGCCGGCCAGGCCCGCCAGCCGTTCGAGTTCGGCGAGATCCTGCGTTCGATGGGGCTGCCGCTCGACCAGCACGAGTTGGCCGTACGCTACTACCGCGAGCGCGCGCTCCCGCATCTGATCAAGTACCCGGCCCGCGAGAGCCCGTCTGCCGCCGATCCGCTGCCGGAAGGCGTCGAGACCTGGGACATTGGCCAGCCGCTTGATCGGGTCGACTGGCTCGAGTCGGCCATCGTCAGCCCGACCGTGATCCCGGGCATGACGACCGTGCAACGCGTCTGGGGCGAGCAGCCGGGCGACAGCCCGCACCGCGATCCGCTCGATCTGGATCTGTACGTCGACTGCTCGGGCTCGATGCCCAACCCGCAGCACTCGGTGTCTTACCTGACGTTGGCCGGCGCGATCATCGCGCTCTCGGCGTTCAGGGCCGGCGCGCGCGTGCAGGCGACCCTGTGGAGCGGCAAAAACCAGTTCCTGACCACGCCGGGTTTCGTGCGCGACGAGAAGGCCGTATTGCGCGTGCTGACCGGTTACTTTGGCGGCGGCACGGCCTTCCCGATCCACATCCTGCGCGACACGACAGCGGCGCGTACCAAACGCGACAAGCCCGTGCATGTCCTGGTGATCTCGGACGACGGCGTGACGACGATGTTCGATAACGACGAGCGTGGCAACTCGGGTTGGGACGTCGCGCGCCAGGCGCTCGCTTCCGGCCGCGCGGGAGGCACGCTTGTGTTGAACTACGTCAACTGGGCCAAGGACAAGGCCCTGATCCGCGCCCAGACAGAAGGCTGGTCGATCCACAGCATCCGCGACTGGGCCGAGCTTGTGACGTTCGCGCGCGAGTTCAGTCGAAGGACGTACAGCGTGGCGCGCAGGGCCTAGAGCGCAAGACGCTCTAGGCCCTGCGCGCCACGCTGTACGTACGTAAAATACAACCGTGCAACTCGAGACCCTCCTCCGTCGCATCGCCGAGACACCGCCCGAGTTCCTTGAGCCGCCATTCGTCGGGCGGTCGGGCATGGTGCACGTCGGCGCTGTCGTGCACGACACGTTGATGGAGCTGGGCGGGCCGGAGCCCACGATCGAGCAACTGCGGAGCTTCGCGCCGGCGAAAGCCGATGAGGCCGAGAGGCGTCGGCTTCGTCTGGCGCTTGTCACGTGCTGGTTGTTCGGCGAACGCGGCTTTCGTTCGCGGGACCTCGGCGCCCGGGCCCTCGAGTTCCTGAGCAGCGCCGAGCTGCGCGAGCTGGCCGGCCTCGTCGACGCCGCAAAGTTGATCGGCGACGGCGACCGGCGCGAGGAGCTGGCGCGGCTGGCCCTGCGCGCGCTCGGGCTGCGCCCGGACGGCGAGACGCCGGCCCAGGCCCAGGATCGCCTCGCGACGGTGAGCTCGGTCGAGGCGGCCCGGCTCTTCCGCGAGTCGCAGGCCGCCGAACAGCGTGCCCGCGAGGTGCGCGAGGCTATGGCCCGCAAGGCCGCGCAAGAAGCCGCCGACAAGGCATATCGTGAGTAGGCCCGTGCTTGTCGCGGCCCCTGCCGGCGCCCAGGCTCAGGTGGTCACGTGCCACGCCAGGAGTACCGTCCATGACCGACTCCGACGCCGAACGTTTTCCGTTGCTCACCGACCCCGGTCGCGCGATGCTCAAACGCCTGCGCGAGCACCCGCATGCCCCGCGCTACACGATGGAGTGCGGCAACCGGGTCACGGCCGACGACCTCGTTCGCCTGCAGGCGTTTGAGCAGTTCCTGCGCGAGACGCCGCTGGATTGGGCCGAGGGTGCGTTGCCCGGTTGGCTCGACGCACATCTCGAGCGAGCCTATGCTCAGGTGCCGGCGTACCGGCGGCGCGGGCCCCGGCCGGCGCGCTTCGAGGACATCCCGACGATCGACCGCGGCGACCTGAGCCGCGCGCCGTGGGATTTCGTGCCCGATGACGCCGCGCTCGATGGCCTGATCGTCCACAAGACCACGGGCACCACCGGCCAGATCCTGCGGGTGCCGACTCACCCGGTCGTCAGCAGCGGTTCGTTTCCGTTGCTCAAGGTCGTGCTCGAGCGCTTGGGCGTGTCGCTCACGGCCGGGCCCGGCGACGTCGGCGTGGTGCTGGTCGGCTGGCAGCGCAAGGCCTTCACGTATCCGTCGGTCACGCCGCAGTGGGGCGACGCCGGCCACCTCAAGCTCAACCTGCACCCCGACGACTGGCGCGACCCGGATGACCGCGCGCGCTTCCTCGACGACCTGGATCCCGAGATCTACACCGGCGACCCTGTGGCGTTCGAGGTCCTCCTCGGCCTCGGTCTGCGCACGCGACCCAGGGCCCTGGTTTCCACGGCCACGACCCTGCTTCCCGGCCTGCGTTCGAAGCTCGAAGCGGGCTTCGGCTGCCCCGTGGTCGATCTGTATTCGCTCAACGAATGCAACGCCGTGGCCGTGGCCCGCGACGGCGTCTACGAGTTGATCCAGCCGCGCCTGTATGTCGAGATCCTCGACCCGCAGGGCCAGCCCGTTTCCGACGGCCAACGCGGCGAGGTGACCCTGACCGGTGGCTTCAACTTCTACTGGCCGCTCATCCGGTATCGCACCAACGACTACGCGTGCCGCATCTGGCGCGACGGTCGGCCCGTGCTGGCTGACCTCGAAGGCCGGGCGCCCGTGCTCTTCCGCACGCCCACCGGCGAACGGCGGAGCGGCCTCGATGTCACCTACGCGCTCAAGCACATGCCGCTGGCGCAGTACGCGCTCCATCAAGCAACGGATGGCGCCCTTACACTTCGCTACAGCGGTGCCGCGGCCCGGCCCGATCAACTCCGAGACGCGCTTCTCGAGGTCTTCGGCCCGAATCAGGCCCTCGAACTGGTCGAGACCGACCTCTTTGCGACGCCCGGCGAGAAGATGAGGCAGTACGAGTCGGACGCGGTGACGTGAAGATGTCGCGAAAAACGGGGTTCGCAGGGTCGGGGCTTCGCCCCGACCCTGCGAACCCCGTTTTTCGCGGTACTTTGTACCAATGACGACCGGTTTTCTGTTAGGCAAGTTCCTTCCTCCCCACTACGGGCACATGTACCTGATCGAGCAGGCGGCGCAGCACTGCGATCACCTCACGGTGCTGGTGTGTTCGATCGCGCGCGAGCCGATCCCCGGGGCCTTGCGCTTTCAGTGGATGCGCGAGCTCTTTCCACAACACAACGTGCAGCACTGCACGGACGAGAACCCGCAGTACCCGCACGAGCATCCCGATTTTTGGGCGTTCTGGGTGAGGTCGATCCGGCGCTTCGTGCCGACCGGACCGGATCTGGTCTTCAGTTCCGAGGATTACGGCGATGAACTTGCCGTGCGGCTGGGCGCCCGGCATATCTGTATCGACAAAGCGCGCGCGATCATGCCCGTCTCCGGCACCGCCGTGCGCGCGGACCCGCGTGCGGTGTGGGAGTTGATCCCGCCGCAGGTGCAGGAATACTACAGAGATTGCTGATGGGTGATTTCTGATTGCTGATTGGCCCTCAATCAACAATCAGAAATCACCCATCAGCAATGCTAATATCTTCCTCGTTCCGTCACCGCCTCCGGGTTGGGCAACTCGGCCTCGCTCGCGATCTGGACGTTGACGGCGCAGGCCTTGAACTCCGGGATCTTGGCCTGGGCGTCGAGGACGTCGATGGTCAACAGGTTGCCGGCCGCTTCGACGAAGTGCATGGGCACGAAGACGACGCCGGGCGTGGTCTTCTCGGTAACGTTGGCGCGCAGCACCACAGTGCCGCGCCGCGACGACACACGCACCGCATCCCCGGTCTTCAGGCTGAGTTGCGCCGCGTCGATCGGGTGGATCTCGCAACGCGCTTCGGGGTAGAGCGCATCGAGCTGCGAGTTGCGGGTCATCGAGCCGCCATGCCAGTGCTCGAGCAACCGGCCAGTGGTCAGGATGAACGGGAACTCGTCGTCGGGCGGCTCGGCGATCGGAATGTACTCCAGCGGGAAGAACTTGCCCCGACCCGCCGGGAAGCTCTCGGCAAACAGGAAGGGCGTGCCCGGATGAGTCTCATCGGGCACCGGGTACTGCAGTCCAGCCTTCTCGAGCCGTGCGTAGGTGATGCCCCTGAGCATCGTCGCGACATCGGCCATCTCGCGGAAGATCTCTTCAGGATCGGCATAATCCCAGCGGGCGGTGCCCGATCGGCCCAGACGGCGCTCGATGCGTTGCGCGAGGTCGCACAGGATCTGCCAATCGGGTCGCGACTGGCCGCGCGGCTCGAGGGCCGTGCGCACCCGCTGAACGCGCCGGTCGGTGTTGGTGAACGTGCCGTCCTTCTCGGCCCACGAGGTCGCGGGCAGAAAGACGTCGGCGTAGGCGCCCGACTCGTTGATGAACACATCCTGCGCGACCAGGAACTCGAGTTGCTCCATGTGATGGCGCGTGACGTTGAGGTTGGGCTCGGTCATCATCGGGTTCTCGCCCATGATGTACAGCGCGCGCACCCCGCCCGGCCGGGCATTCGAGAGGATCTCGGTCGTCGTCAGGCCACGTCTGCGTGAAAGCCCGCCCGGCTCGACGTTCCAGGCCCGCTCCCACTTCTCGGCGTTCTCGTCCTTCACGACCTCCATGTAGCCGGGGTAGTGAAAGGGCATCGCGCCGGCGTCCGACGCGCCCTGCACGTTGTTCTGGCCGCGCAACGGGTTGAGCCCTGTGCCCTCGCGCCCGATGTGGCCGGTGAGCAGAGCCAGATGGATCAGGCCAAGCGCGCTGGCCGTGCCCTGCGAAAGTTGCGAGATCCCCATCCCCCAGAAGATCGCGCCGTTCTGGGCGTTGGCGTACAGCCGCGCGGCTTCAACGATCAGGGCGCGATCGACGCCCGAGACCGCCTCGGCGTATTCGGGCGTGAAGGGCTCCATCGACGCCGCGAAGGCCTCGAAGCCCTCGGTCCGCGCATCGATGAAGGCCTGGTTGTAGAGCTTCTCCTTGAGGATGACGTGCGCCATCGCGCCGAACACGACCACGTTCGTGCCCGGCTTGAGCGGGAGCCAGAGTGTTGCCAGGTCGCAGAGCTCGATTCGGCGCGGGTCGATCACGATCAGCTTCGCGCCGCGCTCGACGACCGCCTTTTTCATCTGGAGCGCGATGATCGGGTGGTTCTCGGTTGTGTTGGTGCCGGTGCAGATGAAGACGTCGCTCTTGAGGACCTCGGCGGCTGTATTACTCATCGCCGTGGTGCCCAGCGACTTGAGCAACGCCGTCACCGAGGCCGCGTGGCACAGCCGGGTGCAGTGATCGATATTGTTGGTGCGGAACAAGGCGCGCCACAGCTTTTGCAGCAGGTAGTTGTCTTCGTTGGTGGCCTTGGCGCACGAGTAGGCGGCCATGGCATCCGAACCGTCGCGCCGGTAGATCTCGACCAGCCGATCGGCGACGTGGTCCAGCGCCACGTCCCACGTGACCTCGCGCCACTCGCTTAAGTCGGTCGCCGGGGTGCGGTGGCCCGGGATCTGTTGCGTACGGCGCATCATCGGCGCTGTGACACGCTTCGGGCTATAGATGAAGTCGTAGCCAAAGCGGCCTTTGACGCACAGGTTGCCGTGGTTGACCACGCTATCGAACGGCGACGTCACGCGGTAGATGAAGTCGTCTTTGAGGTGCAGCTCAAGCGTGCAGCCGACGCCGCAATACGGGCAGGTGGTCTTGGTGATGCGGTCTGGAGGCGTCATTGGGGGTTACCTCTCCCCTTCCCCTCCCCGGAACCGGGAGAGGAAGGAACCGTCGATCGGACGGCAGCATCGTTGCAAGCCTGTGCAATCGTGGCGAGCACCGTGGTCAGGTCCTGTTGAACCTGCTCGTTGTGAAAGCGCAGGATCGTCAATCCATGCGCTGCGATGATGGCGTCGCGTTCCCGGTCGTACGAGCGACGATCGTCATGGATAGGGCCGTCGATCTCGACCACCAGGTTGGCGGCATGGCAGTAGAAGTCCGCGATGAACCTGCCGATGATCTGCTGGCGCCGGAAGTGGTGCCCGTGCAACCGATTGGCACGCAAGTGTCCCCACAGCACATGCTCCTCGGCCGTCATCGTCTTTCGTAGCGTCTTCGTTCGTTCTGCCAGGACCCGGCTCACCTTTTGCCGTGTGACGATGTTTTTGGCGGGCATCGCGGTCTCTTGCCTCAGACCCATCCCCCGACCCCTTCCCTGAAGGGAAGGGGGCACTGGATTTCGTGGTTCGATTCGTATAGACGTGTGCAGGTGCCCGCTCCATAGCGACAACCCACACGCCGCGCTCATCACCGCGCCAGCCTGCTGCCCATCACCTCCGCCCTGAGCCTCCCCTTCCCTTCAGGGAAGGGGTCGGGGGATGGGTCCCCGCCGTCGCCGTCGCTCTGTGCGGGTCAACGCCAGGATCTCATCCGGCGACTTGCCTGTGTCGAGCAGCCATTCGCGTTTGGGCTTGAGGGCGTTGGTCGGGCACACGCCCACGCACTGCCCGCAGAACACGCAGCTGGTCTCGGGCATAAGTTTGTCGAAGAACGTGCCGATGCCGGTCTCATAGCCGCGCCCATCGAAGCTGAGCGCGAACGTGTACTGGGCATCGTTCGCGCACACCTGCACACAACGCCAGCACAGGATGCATTTGTCGTAGTCGCGCACATACATCGGGTTGTCGTCGTGCACCGGATGCTCACGTCGGTGCGCGCCCGGGAAGCGCTCGCGATCCGCGCCGTAGTCGCTCAGGTGTTGCTGGATCTCCGGCGCCTCGGAGAGATCAACCGCCGAGTGCAGCATCTCGACGATGGTGCGTCGGCTGCGGTCGACCCGTTCGCTGCGGGTCTTCACCTTCATCCCCTCGGCGGCGGGCGCGATGCAGGCCGGCTGGAGCAGCCGTTGGCCCTCGACCTCGACCACGCACATCCGGCACAGCCCGTTGGCCGTGCAGTGCTCGTGGTAGCAGATCGTGGGCACCTCGGCGCCCATCTGCTCGGCGGCCTTCAACAGCGTGGTGCCCGCGGGCACGGTCACGGGTGTGTCGTCGATGGTGAGTGTAATGTCGGGCATAAAGAGATTAACCGCAAAGACGCGAAGGGCGCGAAGTTATCCTGGGTGTGGCGCTCGATGGACCAGGCGCCGGATCCCATCTTTGATGAGTTTGACTTTCCAGTTGAGCAGAAAACCCATGCGACAACCTTTCAGCTTGAGATACGTCAGCACTTGGGCCGTGTGGATCGGCAGCAGCGCATCCACGCATTTGTTCTCAACGATGACAAGACCTTCCACGAGCATATCGATCCGGTACCCCGTCTCGATCTTCACGCCCTCATACTCAACCGGCTGGGCCAGCTCTGTATCCACATGCAAACCGCGCCGACGCAATTCATGCGCCAAGCACTTCTGATACGCCGACTCCAGCAGCCCCGGCCCCAGTGCCCGGTGCACCTTGACCGCCGAATCCACGATTTCTGTCGCGATCGCCTCGATCTCCATGGGCTATTCCCTCCCCACAAAGATCTTCGCGCACTTCGCGTCTTCGCGGTTCGCTTTTACTCCTCTTGCCCGCCAAATATCTTGGGCCAATTGCGCATCGCGCTGAGCACGGCGCTGGCCGCGGTCTGGCCCAGGCCGCACAGCGAGGCCTCGGTCATCGTCCAGCCGACGTCGGTCAGGCGCTCTCGATCACCCGGCAACAGCGCGCCCTGCGCCAGACGGGTGACGATCTCGTATTGGCGCTGGGTGCCGAGCTGACACGGATAACACTTGCCGCAGCTCTCGTGCGCGAAGAAACGCGTCAGGCGAAACAAAATGTCGCGCAGATCGCGGGTGTCGTTGAAGACCGTGATCACGCCAGAGCCGAGCGTCAGCCCGGCGGCGCGCAGGTCTTCGAACGTCAGCCGCACCTCGAGGTCTTTGGGCGTCGCGAAGGCGCCCGACGCGCCGCCGAACAGGATCGCACGGAGCTCGCCGCCGATGACGCCGCCGGCGAGATCATCGAGCATGTGCCTGATCGTGACGCCGAACGGGGCCTCGTACAGGCCGGGCCGGGCCACGTCGCCGGCCACGCAAAACAGCTTAGGCCCGGTCGACTTCTCGGAGCCGAAGCGATGAAAGGCGGCGGCGCCGTGGGTGATGATGTACGGGATCTTGGCCAGGGTCTCGACGTTGTTGATCACCGTCGGCTTGCCGAAGAGCCCGTGGGTGGCCGGGAACGGCGGTTTGACACGTGGGAAGCCGCGTTTGCCCTCGATCGACTCGAACAGCGCGGTCTCCTCGCCGCAGATATAGGCGCCGGCCCCGGCGCGCAACTCGATGTCGAGGTCGAAACCGGAGCCCAGGATGTTCGTCCCCAGATAGCCGGCCGCCTTCAGTTCGTCGAGCGCGGCCTGGGTGCGCGCGATCGCAGTCGGGTATTCGCCGCGGATATAGATATACGCCTTGTTCGAGCCGATCGCAAATGCGCCGAGGATGGCGCCCTCGAGCGGGCGGCATGGATCCCCCTCAAGCAAGATCCGATCTTTGAACGTGCCAGGCTCCGACTCGTCGGCGTTGATGACGAAGTACTTGGGCGAGCCCGGGGCCTTGGCCGCGCCGTCCCACTTGATCCAGGTCGGGAAGGCGGCGCCGCCGCGCCCCAGTAACCCCGAGGTCTTGATCTGCTCGAACAACCGCTCACGCGTCCACTTTTCGCCAAGCACCTTGCGGACGGCCGCCATGCCGCCGACGGCTTCGTACTCGATGAGCGAGTGCCGCCGCCCGCGCCCGCACAGCGCCGAGACGATACACAGATCACCGCCGACGTATTCGTCGGCATCATGCGTGCCGCTCGCGCGCCCACGCCCTGAGGCAACGTTGGCGATTGTCTCCGGCGTAACGTGCGTATACGACTGCGAGCGCGCCGGCCGGGTTTCATTGAACGTGACATTCACCGCCGGGCCGACGTTGCACAGCCCAAGACAGGGCGAGCGCTCGATCGTGAACGCGCCATCGGCCGAGGTTTCGCCAACCCCACAGCCCGCCAGGCCGCAGGCGGCCTCGAGCACGGCATCGCCACCACGCAGGCCACACGACGGATCGGTGCACACGCGCACGACGGTCTGGCCGACCGGTTGGTTGTAGAACAGGGCATAGAACTCGATCACGCCGTGGACGTCGGCCAACGGCACGTTCAGTGCGCGACCGATCGCGGCCGCGATCGGCTCGGAGATGTAGCCATACTGGGCCTGGGCAGCATGCAGCGCCGGCAA
>Ga0209573_1001911_pt1 | contig 29129 bp, 20 predicted proteins | sample TNRBio252014_DNA_FD_185870 | JGI IMG/M metagenome (GOLD analysis project Ga0209573, IMG submission 185870) | Wastewater treatment Type I Accumulibacter community from EBPR Bioreactor in Madison, WI, USA - TNR Reactor_6/25/2014_ DNA (SPAdes)... | ecosystem: Engineered > Bioreactor > EBPR >...
TGCTCGAAGGTAGTAAAGTTCTTTGCTTTCACTCTCATCGTTGTTCTTTGATTAATGATGCTTGTACGCGTTCCTCTACGTATAGTTTCGTTTGATGTAAGATAGACCAGATGATCTGTATTTCACCTTCGTCGGAGGCATCGTATCCCTGCGATTGGCAATAACTATCGCCTTCTAATAGCACAAACGTCCAATACCGCCCGATAACGTAGCAACCGTACATCGGCTTATCGTCTTGGTTGAGTTCCCGCGCGGCAAGTATGGCGATTAAGAGCTGTCCCAAGGGGTCGGCATCCGTGCCACGCATTCTTTTGTATTCGTGGAGGAAAAAATAGGGTGCATGAGGTTCATATGAACCGCTCGCGACCAAACCGTCTATGTAACCCATAACCCTGTAACCCTTAACCGTACCTTTGATAGGACGATCATTAAACAAATCGTAATGAGATGTACGCCACTCCACCGTACTTAAAAACGGCACAATAAAGCGTCCCAATAATTCGGTTTCATTCCACCCTCGATGCTTGAAATACAAGTCCATACGATAATATTCGATGCTGTCCTTCCATTTTGGCGGAAGTTGGGGGCTAACATTGATCCACTCGTTCAGTTTTTGCGAATGAATGACGGGTACGATCCCCAGCCGTTCAAACAAATCATCGGTGTTCCACTGATCGAAGGTGCTTAGGTTTTTGGTCTTGGGTCTCATCGCTTTATTTGCTTAATATCTTGAATTCTACCCGTCTGTTTTTCTGTTTACCCTCCTCCGTCGCATTGTCGGCGATGGGTTTGTCGGGTCCGAAACCTGTTGTCCTGATCCGACTTTTATCAATACCGTGTTCTGCCAGATATTGCGCCACCCGCTCCGAACGCTCGGTCGAAAGTTTTTTGTTGATCGCCGCCGAACCTACGTTATCCGTATGACCCGAAATCTCTACCTTTAACGTAAAAACGCGCTTCATCACTTCCACCAAGCGGTTGAGTTCAGGGAAGGATTCGGGCTTCAGGTTGGATTTACCCGTTTCAAAGAAAATATTATTCAATACCAACGATTGCCCTTCTTCTAAAGGATACATGCCAATATCCTGCGATACTTCCTTGTAATTCTGTAACTGAATGAGGTCTAAATTTTGGTGTTCACAGATAAAATTGTCCGCTTCGGCGTAGATGCCGTACTTCACGCCCGAAGGCAATACGATCTGATACTTACCGTCCGCCCCCGAATGCGCCGTGCCGACGACCTTACCCTCCGGTAATATTTCGTATTGAATCTTGGCGGAAACGGGACTGCCATCCTTCGTATTGATAACTTTCCCCAAGACCATCGTTACGGGTAAGGGACGCAATTCATCCGCCAATTTGACCTTATAAATATCCGTCCAGCCTTTGGAATCTTTCGACGAAACGAAATAAGCATCATCCCCCGATGCCGGTATCGAAAAATAAGCATCCATGCCCGATGAATTGATGTTCGCACCTAAATTTTGGGGCTTCGTCCATTTCGTCCAAGTATCATCCGTTCGGCGGGTCATGAATATGTCGGCATTCCCCAAGCCTCCATGACCGCTGGACGCAAAAAAGAGCGTTCGATTATCCGAAGCCAGAAAAGGCGAAAACTCAAATTCGGTGGTATTAATCGTCGCTCCTAAGTTCTGAAATGCTGACCAACTGTTATTGCCTTTCCGAAAGGAAACGTACAGGTCTTGATTGCCCCTTGAATCAGCCCCTTGAAATTCTCCGATCAATATATTATCGTCATTCGATAAATAGAAGGATGACCTTTTACTTAAATTTTCAAAGTCTTGGATGAACTGCGGTTCGGGCTTGCCCCACTTGCCGTCTTTATTTTTTTTAACGATGGATACGCCGGGCTTGACCACTCCGGGCGATACATAGTGATACATCACCAACAGATGATTACCGTCAGGGGAAATACTCAGCACGCCCGAATTATGGTCGAGATGGTTCAGTTCATCGCCGAAAAGGATGGCATCGCCCCAATTTCCGGTGGCATCCGAGCGACTAAGCCAGATATTTTGGTGGGTTTTGACCTCCTTGCCGACCTGTTTTTTGTTTTCGCGGATGAAGTACAGCGTTTTTCCGTCGGGCGCAATGCGGGGATTGAGTTCCGGTAACGGACTATTCACCCCTGCCCCTAAGTTAACAGGTTTAACGCTTTGATCTTGAGCATGGAGCGAACAGATCATTCCCATCCAGCCTATGAATATCCAAAAACGACGCATCATATTTCACGTAAGCATACGCAAAATACGAATTTTTCAGCGATTGTATTTTATGCCTGTATTAAGGTCTTACTTCGCGCGGGGGGACAAGAGTTGTTTCCACTGTTCGCTTTTACCGTTGGGCTGAAAAGCGTAGGCTTTCACCACATTTTTTCCCGAGCATTTCACCTTGATTTTCTTAGGCTCTTCTTCGGAAGTGGTGGAAACCACCTTCATATCCAGAATATCACCTTCCTTGATTTCCAAAGTATTGAAGACTTCCCCCGCAGGCTTGCCACCGATTTCGATAATCAGCGTTTGGTCAAAAATGCCTGCCTTTTGCGCATCGGATTCCGGCATCACCGCACGAATGTATATGCCGTCGGGTATTTTTTCTATGGCACTTACGCCTATCGGGCGGAGACGATTATTGGGAACATTCGGGTCATTGCTAATCTGTACATCCAAGCCCACAGGTTGCACAAAAGCCTGATAATCAATCTTTTCCGTCCCGCGAATGTATTTTTCAAAGAAGGATTCCCAGCTTTTACCCGTCAGTTCTTCGAGAGCTTGTTGAACGCCGTCTTCGGGGATGCCCTGATTTTGTTTGTAATACTTTTTATATAACAAGCGGAACACATCGTCAAAGGTATATTTGCCCTGCGATAACTTCATCAGTTCAAAGTCAATCAACAACGCTACCCGCGTACCAAGCGGATAAAAGGAAGTTCGCAAGAAATGAACATAAAACTCGGATGTTCCCAACCATGAATCGGCACTGGATTGTTCCGGTGAAATGACTCTCGGTGCGTAAGAATTTTCCATTGAAGCGATGTTGTTGGCTTGGTCTTTAAGGAAATTTTCGGGGGTCATCAAGCCGATACGTGCCAAGATCAGGTCGGCATAATAATCGGTAACACCCTCCGTAAACCAATGCAAACCCGTATGATGTTCCTTCGTATAATCATAGGGATAAAGCGAAGCAGGACGTAAAGATTTGATGTTCCAAACGTGCCAAAACTCGTGGCTGGAGATACTATACAGCCCGCCAAGCGATTTTTCATTTTCAGCAACACTTTCCGGCATATAATACATGGACGAACGCAAATGCTCTACGGCGTGGCGGATCGGCTTGGAGGAAAGAAAGTAAATGAAATGATGTTCGTCCGCCGGAATTTCCCCGAAGACTGCTTTTTGTTCCTTGATGATCTTACCCAGATTAGTTAGGAAGTTCTTTTCTTCCCCTTTCGGCACTTGGTATTTACCGTAAAAATGCACATAAAACTTAAACCCGTCTACTTCGGATTCAAATTGGGTCAGCTCTTTGGCAAAGATGGTGGGGCAGTCCACGAAGTCGTGATAGTCCTTCGCCGTGAATACGTTATGTTCTTTGGTCTTTTTGAGTGCGGAAGCAACCTTCCAATTTTTTTTCAAATCCGGTACTTTTAGGGTACAGGGTGCGGTGTAATCCTTGCCTACATTCATAAAAAAGCAGACGGGATTGAAATAACAGACTTTATCGTCGGCGATGTTTCCGCCCGCATCGTCCCGAAAGCCGTAATAGGAGTAGTTAACCTCAATATCCTTCACCGAGTTATCGTGAAACACGCGCCAAACGTCTTTATCTACTTTCCGCCATTTGAGGGGACTGCCTTTCGCCGCACGGGCTTCAAAGGTGATGACACCCGCCGAGTAATTCCAGAGGATATAACGCCCGGGGCGCCATGCGTTGATATAAAAGTCGGTATAGTCGGTGTTTTGCGATTGGGTGGTCAGCTTAACGAAGAAGGTGTGTGGGCGTTCTTCGTTCCAACGCATTTCATAGTCATAGGTACGTGCCATAGCGGAGAGGCTACCGAAAAGAAAAGCTAATAATAGACAGATGCGCATCAGATTAAGGGATAACGGCATGAGCCGAAAAAAGGGAATGCGAAAATAAAAAAAGAGCGGGGGATGCCCACTCTTTTTGGATATTTTTAGGAAAGGTTCTTAGCCTTCTTTAATGATTTTAAGCACAACTCGGCGACCGTCGCTGTAAACGACCGTGATGTAATACACACCGGGCTTGAGGTTATCAATATTCAGATTACCGTTGGCATCCAACTGGCCGGGTGTCATGGTTTTTCCGTGCGCGTCGGTGATCTCTACGTTGGCAACATTCCGATGATTTTTCAGATGAACGCGACTACCCGATACTGGATTCGGAGAAAAGGAAGCATTTAATTCATCTAAGCCTCGAATGGCACGAATCTCATTTTGCAATTCCAACAAGATGATCTCTTTATCTCGGTCAGAAAAATTAACATGTGCACCGTGGGGCCACACGACCACTACATTTCCACCACCACCTCCGTTCCAATGGATGGTATCTAAGGGATTATTGGAGGAATAAGACTCTTTAGCTCCACCAATTCCCCGTTCGGAAGCCTGATGATCGTCCGGTGATTGCAAGAAGATAGATTGACCGGGCTGAAGGTCTAATTCAGACAAACTTTTTCCGTCGCAGGAGCGGACTATCCATTTCGTATTGCCCAATGCGGGTTCAACACAAAGGCGAACTCCCTGTCCGTAAACGGCAGAAAAACTGAAGAGCAGAGCAACGAAAAGATAGATTACAGATTTCATTTTGGTAGAAAATTAAAATATTCTGAACCCAATACCAAAGATAGCGCGTAAATGCGATATTGCCAAAGAAAATACCAAAAAACTTACGCACCCACCCTAAATTTATGGATATTTTAGAACGTTTGGTATCCGCATTAACCCGCGAGGAAGTCCGGCACTACAAAATCGTCTCCGGCAGGACGGAAAGCCCGAATCCCCGTAAAGATTGGCAACTGTTCGACCATTTGCGAAAACATCCCGATGGGGATGACGAGATGATCTTTGCCACACTCTACCCCGATCAGGATAAAAATGCCTATTATCGCCTGCGCAATCGTTTGACGGAAGAACTGTTCAAAAGCCAAATGATCTTGCATTTTTTTGATAATGAAGCTCTCCAAGCCCTGAGTTACCTTACCTTAGCCAAATTATATTATTCCAAAAGCGAATTTAAGGTGGCACATGCACTCATTCGTAAATCGGAACGGAAAGCCTTAGCGACGGAAGACTTTGAACTCTTGGACGTGATCTATTCCTTTTTTATACGTTTGTCGTTAGAAAATGTTGCCATTGATCCCGAAGAATATATTAAATTACGTCAAAAAAACTATGAACGACTCTCCATCTTGCGTGAAGTGGATGACCTTTTGGCTTCCGTAAACCACAGCATGAAGTTTTCCCAGAACTTTGAAGCCTCCGAAAGTAAACAGTTGAAACTCCTGAAGCTGACGATTGATAAGATTGCCACCCTGCCCCTCGCCAAAGAAAGTGCCAAAATTCGGCTGAAATTGTACCATGCGGTCTCGAAACTCTTACTCCAAACGCGGGATTATCAGACGTTGGCGGACTATTCATTGGAGACCTATCACCTCTTTACGCAGGAAAAACTATTCACAAAAGCCAACCATGAAGACAAACTCCAAATGCTGACCTACGTCGTGAATGCGCTGTTTAAGGTACATAATTACGAAGCCTCGCTAAGTTATTCCGAAGAACTCGGTAAGGTGATTGAGGAGCATCACCGCTTGCTTTATGATAAATACGTCTTTTTCTACTATAATTCATTGGTCATTAATTACTCACAGCTAAATGTAGATAAGGCGATCACTTTATTGGAAGAACTGAAAGAAAACAGAGAAGTTTTCAAAAATCAGCCCTTTTATGAAGTATTTATGTACCTGAATCTGGCAATCTTCCGCTATCAGAAAAAGCAACTGCCCAAAGCCATACGGGAACTTACCCAAATGTATTTGCATGATAATTACAAAGATACGGCTCCTGCCCTCCGCCTGAAAGTAGCCATGGCGGAACAACTGATCCGCTTTGATATGGGCGATATCGAAATCATCGAACGCCGGTTGGAACAAATCAAACGGGAATTTTCGGAACTGATAGAAGAAAATACCCGTGATAAAGATTTTATAGCATTACTCCAAAAGATGATGAAGTATTATGGCATGACGGACTACGAAAGCCTGACCTCCCCTGTCATAAGGGCTTTTTTAGAGCAATACCCCGACGCAACGGCGGATTCGGAGGTGATTTCGTATAATGAATGGTTGGCGGAGAAGGTTCGGCGATAGAATGCGTTACTTTTTCGTAATTTTTTCCCAAGCCGGAATAATGTGCGTATCTTAGCGGGAATTACAAGCGTTGGGTATGTCGTCGGTTGCGATTAACTTAATCCATAGTGGGGCTATCGTTTTTTCCTTATTTCTGGCACCGCTTTTATTTTTATTATCCCTGATTTACAGGAAGCAATTTAAGCAGGTAGATTTCTCGTGGAAACGTCCCGAAACGAACGTTTTTACGATTATCGCTTTTGTACTGAACCTGACGTTTTTCATCGGGGCTTGCTTTTTCTTTGCGGGCTATCTGGGGCGCGTGCAGTTGCAGGTGTTTCAACTAACGACTCTTCAGATGCGTACGCTATGCTTGGATTGTCTGTTACTTTTTGGCGGAGTGTCGCTCGTTTTTTGGGCGATGCAGAACTTTCACATCCAGCCGATCCTGCGGGAGGGTATCGCGTTAACCCGTTGGCAGTGGCGTAAGTTAGCTTTTGAAGTAGAACTCTTGCGCTGGGAAAACATCAAAGATTATTACACCCATTCCGACTATCCTGTAACGCATTTTCACTTTTTGGTCGGACTCTCCAACCTGACCTACGGGCGTAAGACGCTGAAAGTCCCCTTTTATGCCTTAGTTCCCTTTGAAAATCTGCTGGAACACCACCTTGAACGCCAACGCGAAGCCCGTGACCACTCCCGCGAAATGTTAGACCGGCTATCGAAAGATTTTTCGTTTGAGGAAGATTAAAAAAACATGCGCATAGACGTTATCACTTGTCTGCCCGAACTGGTTTCCGCACCCTTACAGCATTCGATCCTCAAGCGGGCGCAAAATAAAGACCTGCTCACCGTTGTCGTCCATGATTTGCGGGAATATGCCGAAGGTATCCATCGTCAAGTGGATGATTATCCCTTTGGAGGGGGGGCGGGGATGGTACTCAAAGTCGAACCGATTGCCAAGTGTATTCGGGGGTTGCAGGCGGAGCGTAACTATGACCACGTGATCTACCTTACGCCCGACGGTGAGACCTTCCGCCAAGCCACCGCCAATGAATTATCTTTGTGTGAAAATATCATCCTCTTGGCGGGACACTACAAGGGCATTGACCAACGGGCGCGCGACCTGTTCATCACCCGCGAGATTTCGGTAGGCGATTTTGTCCTGTCGGGAGGGGAACTGCCGGCTCTCCTTATCGTTGACGCGCTGGGTCGGCTGATTCCCGGCGTGCTGTCGGATGAGACTTCTGCGCTGATGGATTCCTTTCAAGACGGACTGTTGGAAGCACCGATCTACACCCGTCCCGCTGATTTTGAGGGACATGCCGTACCCGAAATATTGTTATCAGGTCATTTTGCCAATATTGACAAGTGGCGGGACGAACAAGCCTTCCTTAAAACGCAAGCCCGCCGACCCGATCTTTTACCTTCTTGAGTCGAAGCCTTGGCATCTGTTGATCTGCACCTTGTTTGTTTGGATAATCCTTACCCGCCCGACTACGGCGGTGCTATTGATCTGTACTATAAATGGAAAGCCTTACAGGAGTTAGGATTAAAGATTGCTGTACATATCTTCCACAAACCCAATCAGCGGAGGGCAATGCCCGATATTCCTGCGGAAAAAGTCTTCTTTTACGAAAGAAATGTTGGCTTATTGGCGTTTTTGCATCCGAAGCCGTACATCATCCGCTCCCGAATCAGTAAAGAACTCTTACAGAACCTGCAAGCTGATGATAGTCCCATCTTATTCGAGGGTATACATGTAACCGAATGGTTACCTTTCTTGAAAGGACGAAAAACAGCCATGCGTGTTCATAATATCGAATCGGAATACTATGCCGAATTAGCAAAAGCCGAACCTGATTTCAAAAAACGGCTCTTTTTCCAAACGGAATCTTGGAAACTACGCCATTGGGAAGAACAGATTTGGCGAAAAGCCAAGCTCTTATTACCCATCTCCCAACAAGAACATAGGCATCTGCAAAGTCTGGGACTGCCTTCCGAATGGATGCCTGCCTTTTTGCCGGATGCGCCAGTGATTCCTTCCACCCCAACCCATGCAACTTTTCGGTTACTCTTTCATGCGAACATGGCAGTGCGGGAAAACCTGCGCTCCGCCGAGTGGTTGATGCAAAATATTGTTCCGCATTTACCCAAAGATACCGAATTAACGATTGCCGGAAAAGGTGTTGACCGTATTTTATCACCGTTTGCGAATGTTCGACTGATTCCCAACCCGACGGATATGGCAAGCACCATCGCCCAAGCCGACGCGGTAGTCATCCCGACCCTGCAAGCCAGCGGCGTTAAATTGAAAGTATTAACCTCCCTGCAACAGCATAAACCCGTGTTAACTACTCCGCAGGGCATCATCGGTTCTGGTTTGGAAGCGGATTTTGCGCCCTTCACCTACCGAACAGCCGAAGAACTATTAACACTCATTTATCAGCTAAGGACAAAAGATTTTTCGGCATGGCAAGCCCTTTGGCAAAAATTTGATGGTTTATATGATAATCGGCGGAATGGGGAGCTGTTGTGGGAATTAATGCAGTAACGGCACGCTATAATCACCAATAGCAACATAGACCAATTGACAAGGTGAGGGTTGGCGAAAAAATATTTGATAATCAGCCAAAATTTAATTGAATATTATTTTCATAAATTAATTTATTAAAACTCGCTAAAAAGCCCCTTATTCCAAGGTAGAATTGGAATAAAGCGATAACGTGCTACTTTTGATAGGCAAAGATAACTAAAAATACTATGCAGGATAAACTCACTATTAGTTACGTCAGATATTGCTACTTGGCTTATTTCGCTTTATCTTTTAGTATTTCAATAGATTCAAAAGCCGCTTTCTTCGCATCTTTAAGTGTTGGATGAACATGTTTGGCAAATGTTGATTTCTCGTGTGCTAAATGAATTAGAACACCTTTCCACCCACCTTCAACTTCTTGAAGAACCACTAGGTAACCATCTTTTTTCTTTTTCAAGTTGCCTTTATTCGTATAGCCCCAGTCTCCTTCAATAAATCTCTCTAATCGAGAAATTTTGTTTTTTAAGGCTTGTTCGCGTTTTTCAGCCCGTTCGTAATCCTCTTCCATGCGTCCTGCACAATGGCATCCAACGTCTAATGTAACGGGATAGGCAGAATGTTGCATGGTGTGAATATAACGAATCTCTTGATGTTCACACATCTCACAGATTTCTAAGTCATCCTGTTCGTCTAAAATATCTCGTATCCCAATACATTCCCAGCCTTTATGCGGAACATTGGGTTCACTCCATTTGCCAAACGGCTTTTTAGCTCCACTCATAATTGCATATATTTAATTAAGTTTATTAAAAGCCTCCCCTTATTGCAAGAGGAGGCTCATAGAGAAAAAAACATCGAAAATTAAACCTATTTTATTAACTGCAACCCATGCTGTTCCCGCAGTTGAGGCATTTGTAGCACGTGCCGTTCCGAATCGTGATGTGTCCGCATACCGAACAAGCCGGGGCATCACCCATCAGGTTGGAGAGCAGTTGTTGCGAACCGTCGGCTAAGGGCGCGATCTGAACCGCCACCGTCTCCTGCACCGAATGGGCGTGAGCGTGGGAACCATTCGTCCCGCCGTTGATTTTGTTGGAATAAGTGCCGTTTACGCCACCCGATTCCGTATTTTTTGCACCCGTTTTGACTACGATGTCGGCTTGCGGGGCGGTGATGTGTACCTGCTTTTCTTCGGGGTTGGCGGAGGACAAGTTGTCGTAGTTGTCTCTACCCAGATGCACCATATCTTCGCGGTCTAAGTATTCAAACGCTAACAGCCTGAAGATATAATCCAGCATCGAAGACGCATTCCGCAGGTTGGGATGATCCACCATACCCGCCGGTTCAAAGCGCGTGAAGGCAAATTTATCGACGAATTCCTCCAACGGTACGCCGTACTGCAAGCCGATAGATACCGCTATCGCAAAACAGTTCAACATACTACGGAGCGTAGCACCCTCCTTGTGCATATCAATGAAGATTTCGCCGAGTGAGCCGTCGTCGTATTCACCGGTACGTAAGAAGATCGTCTGACCGCCGACTTTATTTTTCTGTGTCCAGCCTTTGCGTTTAGAGGGCAGTTCACGGCGGTTAACCGACTGACGGATTTTCGCTTTGAAGTCGTTATCACCCGATTCGGCTAAAATTTGCAGGACGGTCTCCAACAGTTGTTCTTGGCTCAATTCCACCAATGGACGGATATCCGCTTCCGCTTTTTCGGCAACTGTTGTCGTTTCTTCGGTATCTTTCTTGCTGTCGGCTTTGGTGGAAAGCGGTTGGGACAGTTTAGAACCGTCGCGGTAGATCGAAAGGGCTTTCAGTCCCGTCTCCCAACTCATGCGGTAACATTCCTCGATTTCTTCCCAAGTGGCTTCGTGGGGCAGGTTAACGGTCTTGGAGATCGCCCCCGAAATGAAGGGCTGTACCGCCGCCATCATTCGGATGTGTCCGTGCGCATGAATGAAGCGCGTACCTTTCGTTCCGCATTTATTGGCGCAGTCGAAGATCGGGTAATGTTCTTTCTTCAGATGAGGCGCGCCTTCGATGGTCATCGTACCGCAAACGTATTCATTCGCCGCCTCGATTTGCTGGGAGGTGAAGCCCAACTCTTTGAGTAAATTGAAGTCGGGACTGCGGTAGGATTCGGGGGCAAAGCCTAAGCGTTTGAGCGTTTCCTCGCCGAGTGCATACACGTTGAAGACAAAGCTGATGTCAAAAGCCGAATGGAGGTTAGACTCCAAGTTTTGTAATTCCGCATCTTTGAAGCCCTTCGCGCGGAGGGTCTCGCGGTTGATGTGGGGCGCACCTTCTAAGGACGCATGACCTTTCACATACTTGACGATGGCATCAATTTGGGATTCATTATAGCCCAGATTGCGCAAACAGACCGGGACGGAATGGTTGATGATCTTGAAATAACCTCCGCCGGAAAGTTTCTTGAATTTAACCAACGCGAAGTCGGGTTCTACGCCCGTGGTATCGCAATTCATCAATAAGCCGATTGTTCCTGTCGGAGCGATAACGGTTGCCTGCGCATTGCGGTAGCCGTGTTGCATCCCCAGTTTGTAGGCTTCATCCCACGAATCGCACGCCGCTTTCAGGAGGTACTGGGGCGTTTCGCGCTGATCCAATCCTACGGGTTTGACGGGTAGTTTTTCGTAAGCATCCACCGCATTATACGCCGCGTATCGGTGGTTGGCTATCACGCGGAGCATATGCTCTTTGTTTTTTTCATAACCGTTAAATGTGCCTAAAAAACCAGCCATCTCTGCCGAAGTGGCATACGACGTTCCCGTCATGATCGCGGAGATCGCACCGGCGATGGCGTTGCCTTTCTTACTGTCATAGGGAATGCCCGACACCATCAGGAGTGAACCTAAATTGGCAAAACCCAAACCGAGTGTGCGGAATTGATAAGAAAGTTCAGCGATTTCTTTGGAAGGGAAGTGTGCCATCAGTACGGAGATTTCCAGCACCACCGTCCACAAACGGCAGGCATGACGGAAGCCCTCCACATCGAAGGTCAACGTTTGCTCATCAAAGAATTTTCTTAAATTAATGGAAGCGAGGTTACACGCCGTATTATCCAAGAAAAGGTATTCACTGCACGGATTGGAGGCGCGGATTTCGCCGTCTTCGGGACAAGTATGCCACTGATTGATCGTATCCGAATATTGGATGCCCGGATCGGCACACGCCCACGCTGCCTGTGCGATGTTGTTCCAGAGGTCGCGGGCTTTGTACGTGTCGGCTACTTGTCGGCTGGTGCGCCAGTAGGTATGCCACTCGCCGTCAGCGTTGAGGGCTTCAAAAAAGGAATTCGGCACCCGCACGGAGTTATTGGAGTTTTGTCCCGAAACGGTGCGGTAGGCTTCACCCTCATAGTCGGAAGAATAGCCCGCCGCGATGAGTGCTGCCACTTTCTTCTCTTCGCCGACCTTCCAGTTGATGAAATTCATGATTTCGGGGTGGTCGAGGTCGAGAATGACCATCTTGGCGGCGCGTCGGGTGGTGCCACCGGATTTGATCGCTCCGGCTGCGCGGTCTCCGATTTTGAGGAAACTCATCAAGCCGGACGAATAACCGCCCCCCGCTAACTTCTCATTTTCAGCGCGGATGGTGGAGAAATTCGTACCCACGCCCGACCCGTACTTGAAGATGCGCGCTTCGCGCACCCATAAATCCATGATACCGCCTTCATTCACCAAATCGTCTTTGACGGAAAGGATGAAGCAGGCATGGGGTTGGCAACGCTCGTAAGCGGAGGAGCTTTCGGTCAGCTTTTCGGTTTTGGGGTCAACGTACCAGTGTCCCTGCGGGGGGCCTGTGATGCCGTAAACTTCATGCAAGCCTGTATTGAACCACTGGGGCGAGTTCGGCGCCGCGGCTTGGTTGAGGAGCATGTGGACGAGTTCGTCGTAAAAGACCTGCCCGTCTCCTTTGGTTGCGAAGTAATGAAAGCGGTCGCCCCACGCGCGCCAGCATTCCGCCAAACGGTGGGCTACCTGTTTGATGGAGTTTTCACTGCCCGTTGAGCCGTCCTTTTGAGGAACGCCGGCTTTGCGGAAGTATTTTTGAGCAAGGATGTCGGTCGAGACCTGATTCCAGTCTTTGGGGACTTCGACGTTGTGCATCTCGAAGACCGAATCACCCGACGGGTTGCGGATGACGGACGAGCGGTTCTCGTACTCGAACTGGTCGTAAACGGAGACTCCTTCGCGGGTGAAGTACCGGCGGAAGGATAAGCCTTTATGGGAGGGGTCGGCAGTGCCTTTATGCTTGGGTTGGCTCATGTCGGAAATGGAATTATCAGAAGCCAAAGTTAGGTAATTTCAGAATCGGTATTTGTTAACTTATCTACAAAGAACCTAAAACAACTGATTATCAAGGAGTTGTAATTTATCAACGATATTGTGGATAAGTTTATTGATATTATGAAACCGCGTGGGGATGGGGAGAGTTGGCGGTGTGGGAAGTAAATTTCATAAAAAAGATCAATATAGGGTATATCCATTATTTTCTACTGTCAGCTTCCATGTGTCATAATAAGTTGAATAAACCAATAGGTTAATATTTCCACTATTATTATAGAAATCATCAATAAATTGATTAAGATTGTTAATTTCTGTTTGATTTTGGGGATCATCCCTCAACTCTATTAAACAGTTAGTTAAAGTTGTTATTGAATCCGAGATAGGAGCATCTCCATTCAAAGAACATTGCGCATGATTGTATTGAAATAATAATTTCAAATTCTGTATTCTATTTAGAATATTTATCGGTTCTTCTAATCTTTCAGTAGTAGCACCAAATTCCTGCATCTGATTAATATGATGCATGAATGATACCCCCGGATTCTTAAAAAATAATTCTTCGAATATATGAAATTCTTCAATATACTTCGGAAAATGAGCAATTTCGCATATCCTGTCTATATTTTCATTATGGGTTTTGTGTAAAATATTCTTTTTAGGTATTGTAATAGAAATGCTCTTCTTGTCCTGGTACAACCAATCCACTGGCAGTTGAGTACGCATATATTCTTGCAACCACACAAATAAACACTTGTCATTTTCTTTTCGTTCGTTAAAAACTCTGACTAAGAAAAAAGAAACACTATGTTTGGCTACATTTTCTAAAAACGATTTTTTTAGAGAAAACTTATATGAAGCTTTTGCACTGTCAGTCCCTTTTATTTGGAAGTAACAAACACTACCAGTTGGAGTATATCTTGGACGATTATTATTGTCTAAGCCATCTTGAACAAAAATTTCAACCATCAGGTCTATCCCATAATCTCTTTCGGTTAATTCTCTCACAACCCAATGGTCGGGTATTGCATATAAAACATTTTTTACTGCTTTAGTATCTACGATATGTTCGTGAGTTCTCATAATAATAAAAAAAACTTAGAAGTCTCCAATTTTTATTTGAATCGAAAGACCACATACTTTAAATTCCAAAAAAAACAAAGCGTAGGCTCGCGGGATTTACACCCACATACCCCTTTCAGAGCTTCAGTCCAAGACCGATACGACGATATTCGCAACAGCCTACCTACAAAGGTAATTAAGAATCGCTTAGGTGATACAGGTGGTTATGTTAATTTTCTTAAAGGCATACCGACTCACTCCGCTTTTCGTACTGAAATTTTCTGCGCCCACGCTTCGGCTAAGGTCAGCAGGCGGTCGCCCGATTTGATGATGACGTTTGAACCTTCGTACCGCTCCAATTCGATGACGGTATTGGGGAAAAGCTCTTCTTCCCACAGTCGGGAGGCGATGCCCGCCGTCGGTTGATGGAGGGTTATCACGGCGCGCTCGTGCGGGTGGAGGTCGGTTAGCCTTTGGGTGGGCAGGGGCGTTAGGCGCGGGATCAGCGAACCGTGCGGGTCGGTTTCGGGATGCCCCAAGTCGGCTTCCACTTCGGCGATGAGTTCTTCGGGCAATAAATGTTCATACCGTTCTGCAATGGGGTGAATGTGGGCTTTATTTTGTCCCATCTTTTCGACCATATAGGTTTCCCAAACGCGGTGCGCCCGAATGAGCCGATAGCCGTACTCGATACCCTGTTGGGTGGGGCAAAAATGGTCGCCTTCGGGCTGAACCAAGCCTTTCTGTGCCAGCTTTTTGAGGGCGGAACGAATATAGTTTGTCGAAAAGCCTGTCTTCTGCATGATGGCTTCATCGGAACAAAGTCCCCGTTCGTGGAGGGCTACGCAGGCTTTGAGGACATCTTCTAAGTGAATGCTCCGCTTTTTCATCATCCGATGATACCAACGGTAGAGTAAGCCCCGCTTCCGCGCAAACAAAGCCGCCAGCAGGTAACACGCCGCCGCCGTGAGGGTCATCATTGGTCCCGGGGTAGTGTCCCAAAGGATGGCTAAAAACAAGCCCGATGAGGTCGAGACTAAGCCCACCCCCGCCGCGATAAAAAGCACCGTCCGCAATCGTTGGGATAGGAGCAGTGCCGTAGAAGCGGGGATAATCAGCATTGCCACGACCAATATCACCCCGACGGATTGCAACGCCGCCACGACGGTAAAAGAAAGCAACAACATCAGAAAATAATGTACTGCCCCCGTAGAGATACCCATCGTGCGGGCAACGACCGATTGAAAGGTGGTCAGCATCAGGTAGCGGTAAAAGAAAATCACCGACAGCACCACATACAGGCAGATCAAGCCCGTCAGTTTCAGGTCATCATCGCTTACGCCGAGTACATTTCCGAATAGAAAGTCTTTCATATCGAGATGCACGCCTTCCCGCCTTGTAAGCCACGAAATACCGATAATTCCCAGCGCAAACATCACCGAAAAGACGATGCCGATCGCCGAGTCGTCTTTGGTTTTGACGTTGCGCTGAATCCACGTGATTAGCACGGCAGTAACGAGTCCCGCCAACACCGACCCTGTAAAAAACGCCAGCACACTATGCCCCGCCACCCAAAAGCCCACCACCACTCCCGGCAGGATGGCATGAGACAAGGCATCCCCGATCAGTGCCATATTGCGTAGCACGATGAAGCATCCCAGCACCCCGCACACCACCCCCACCAATGCGGAGGCGACTAAGGCGCGTATTTCGTAGGCTTCCAAGCCCGTCTGGAGGAGGAGTTCGATCATGGTTGTTAGGTGTTTGGGGGGTAAAGATAGGAAATAGGGGCTAATCATAATTGCGGTGTGGTAACATTAGGTCAAATTGGGGTTCGGCTAAATATTGTCCCGTTTTGTCAATCAATCCCCATTTATTGCCTAACCTCACTCGAATCTGTCCTTCCCACATACTTCTTACATCTTTAAATTGTGGATTAACGATAATTTTTCCTGTTTTATCAATCAATCCCCATTTACCACCCAAGCGCACGGATGCCAGTCCTACATCATAGAAACTTGAAGTATATTCAAATTGGGGGGGATGACGACTTTTCCTTTTTTTATCTATAAATCCAAATTTGTCCCCTATTTTTACAGCGGCTAAGTCCTCTTGAAATGGATACACAGAGTCAAACTCCGATTTTATAACTACTGCTCCCGTTTTATCAATAAATACAAATTTATCATCTATCCGTACTAAAGCTAATCCCTCGTGAAAACTCTTAATAGTCTCAAACCGAGGTTTAATGACAACTTTTCCTCTTGCATCTATGTAACCCCATTTGTCCCCAATTACCACGCCAGCCCTTCCTTCTCTGAAACTATAAGCTACCTCAAACTGCGGTTTGATGACGATTTTTCCTGTCGTATCAATAAACCCCCACTTTTCGTTTAACATAACGGGTGCTAATCCTTCACTAAAATTCCAAGCGTCTTCAAAGCGAGGTTCTACGATAACCTTCCCCGTCCGGTCAATAAATCCCCACTTACCGTTGAGTTGGACAGCGTAGGTAACACCCTTTTGCGCGGAAATCTCCACCCCACCCCAAAGAGCTAAAAACATCAGCAAAACAATCCCAAAAGTAGCGCATAACGTAAAAAAAATATCGTTGAGGAAAAACACAAAAACCTATCGGTAAAGTAATCACCGAAATCCAAGCCACTATTCTATACTATGAGAGCCTCGTTCTCTTAATGTTTCCCCGTATGCGCGCCTCGGTTGCGGATGGAGTGATGGTTGTTCGTTTCTTTGAAGTTGTACACTTTGCCGAAGTTCTGGTTGCGCATCTTGCGGAGGAAGTCCAAGCGGGGCTGGAGGCGTTCCTTATCGATCATCAGCCGCTCTTTGTCGTAGATGGCGGATTCGCGGGTATGATATACGTTGTCGTAGTCGGGACTCATGACGATGGCTTCTTCGGGGCAAACGTCCTCGCACATCCCGCAATAGATACACCGGAGCATATCAATCTCGAAGGTAACAGGGTAGCGTTCTTTGTCGTCGTTGGTTTCGCCCGCCTGCATACTGATTGCCAAGGGGGGACACACCCGCGCGCACAACCCGCAAGCCACGCACCGTTCCTGTCCGCTTTCCGCCACCAACACGGGGCGACCGCGAAATTCAGGTCCTAAGACGACCTTTTCCTCCGGGTATTGGAGTGTAACCGTCTTTTTGAACATATGCTTAAAGACGAACCACATGCCTTCAAACACTTTCGGGAAGTATAAGTTTTCCCAAGACGTGATGGTACGCTCTTGTTTGTTGCCGGTAACGAAGTTGATTTTTCCCATGATGCGTGTGCGATGATAGCTATTCCAACCACAAAAATACATTTCCCCGCCGAATATTGCGCCTTTTCGCTAAAGTTTTTTACGGAAAAGGGTGGAGGGGTTTAGAAGGTGATCTCTGTATTGGGTAACCATGAACGGATTTTGGCAAGCTCGGCCGGGGGGATGGGGTTGCCGGTAAGGTAAAGTCGTTGAAGACCCTGTAGGTTAGCAATGGTCGCGGGGAGCTTGGTTAACTTGTTATCATTTAGCGTTAATTCATAAAGGGATTTCAAGTTGCCAATACTGTCCGAAATTTCGGTTAGCTTATTCTGGCGTAAATTCAAACTACCCAAATTACCGAGTTGCCATAAGTTTACAGGCAATTCCGTTAGCTCATTTTCTTGTAAAGATAATTTAGTTAACTCAATTAATTGACCAATAGACTCGGGAAGTGCCGTCAATTGCGTATTTCTTAAATTTAGTTCTTTTAATCTTTTCAGATTACCAATAGAGTCGGGAATGGATTTAAGCTGGTTGTAGCTTAAATCTAAAGCCTCTAGTAGTGGTAAGCGATTTATGACATCAGGGTATTTCTGAAATTTATTTTTGGGCAAATACAAGCCCATCAATAAATTTAAGTTACTAAATGAAGGCGGGAGTTCCTGTAATTCATTTGTACCCATGGTGAGGTATTGCAAAGACTTCAATTCCGTGATCTCTTTTTGAACCATGTCAAACTTGTTGTCATTCAAATAAAGATACTGCAGATAAGTCAATTTACTTATACTTGAAGGTAATGATGTCAGCTGGTTCGCAGAAGCCTCAAGGAAAGTTAAATTACTTAATTGTCCGATACTTTCGGGTAATTCTGTTAGCTGATTGAAGTACAAGCGTAACTCGTTTAATTTTTTTAGCTTACCAATTTGATTAGGTAAACTGATTATTTTATTTTCAGCTAAATTTAAGATTTCTAAATTAGGCAATTGGGTGATGCTGTCAGGAAGAATGCTAAGGCTATTCTTTTTTAAGAATAGCGATTTCAGTTTTTTCAGACGGCATAGCTGTTCCGGAATTGCAGAAATATTGTTCTCTGTCATATCCAGTTTTGTTAAACTGCTTAGATTGGAAATCTGTTCGGAAATGGTAATAAGATTATTCCCGCTCAAATCCAGTTCTATTAAACTAAATAATTCAGTCATCCCCATAGGCATCTCTGTAAGATTATTATCAATCTTCAAAAGATGTAAGCAGGGGAATCTTCGGAGGATGGTGTTAAGTTCTTCGATCGTTAACCCTAAATACTCTAAAGTTAATGAATGAATCGGCTTCTTTTCTTTCAATGCTGTCATGACGGCATTTCGGTAGGCATTAGTGTTCAATCCACTTGCCCCTTTTGCCAGCTGTTGACAATCCGTTATTTTCGATAAAAAATAGATTGGTACTTGTCCGGTACATCCCACAGAGTCCGTAACAATTAACTTAAAGAGGCGATTGGAATTAATCACCGTAGTTTGGCTTTTAGGGATGAATGTTCTACCATTATCTATCGAATAGGTTATTATTCCAGCTCCGTAGACGGTTAGTACATTATTGGTATCTATTATACCGATTCCATGTAAAATGGAAATACCCTCTAAGTCTTTAACAATCTTTTCTTCGGATTCAACTAATGGGGAAACAATAACACTATCCACACTCGCCGTAATGTCAAATACCGTCTCAGACGGTACAAAGGAGGTATATTCCCCATTGGTATTAGCGGTAACCGTTCTTTGCCCTACGTTGATCGTAACATAAGGTACAGGTTTTTTCTTGCAGTTGCGAACCCTGCCCCGACATCTGGCGCGCCCTTTCGGTACATCACAATTCCAACTGGAAAAATGCTTCACCGCACCTACGTAGCGAGGACCGACCTTGCGGGCTATGCCTTCGGGTTTCCAGACGGCGTTGGTTTCGTCGAAATGCCAGAGGGGCATACTGTCGGGCGCGGTCTTGTTCTGCTCCCAAGGGATGTAGAACTCTAAGGTAGCCTCCACATTCGGGGCAAGTTTCAGCTTTTCACCATTACTGCCCTGCATCTCAGCCGACATGAAGCCGTAAGAAACGAGTATCTTTTCCTGCCCGTTTTGGTCTATCGCAGAGAAATCACCGCCCGGCATCCGTAAACCGAAGCCATCCTCCGCCGGGAAAGAACGTTTCAAAGAGATATTAATCGTCCCTGTGTATATTTGTCCACTTTCCGTAACAGCACTATTCGGTGGAAAAGTGAGGAAAAAACCTCTTTCGGAGATGGTCGCTCCCTTTTGTGCATCAAAGCGGTTCGTTATGCGCAAGGGTTCAAGCATCGTCGTCAAGGGAGCAATAGTTTGATCGAAAAAGTGAACCCGCTGGGTATTTTTCCAAAAACCGTCCTTCGTGATGGTTACGATGGCGGTCGTTATCCCTTCATCTAATCCCGTGAGGAAAAAGCGTCCCTGCGCATCACTTTTAACATTATTTATATCGACGGAGATCAGCGCATCAGCGATCGGCTCGTACCTTTCGTCAATAATGCGCCCGGAAACGGTCTTTCCTGTCGTCGGTAATTCATAGGCGAAGTTTGCCGTTGATCCTGAAACCCGCACGGAAAAGTTACCACCTTTCGTAGGTAGATACCACTGTTTGGTTGCTCCTTGTATGGGATTATTGTCCCTAAACCACTGATATTGTGGGGCTGGGTCGGTAAAAAGGGTATCGCCCTTGGTAAAAATACGGGGACAATCTTGGGCTTGGGCGTTCAGTGTAAATACAAACGCAGTTAAGACGAATAGGAGGAGCTTTCTCATTACAGACGGATATGATGCCCGCAAGATAGGCAATTTTTTGTTTTGAACTGTGGGTAAGCCTGAAAAGCGATTAACGCTAATGCCTAAAAAGCCCTTTCTTTTTTACCAAGCAGGTGATTGCAAAAGCCTTATTCCCACGCCAATTTATCATACGTTGCGCCTTTTGAAAGCAGTAGTTTTTCGCCTTTATCAAAAGACCGATTTTGGGCAATCCGAAGGGCGGTTCTGCCTTCCGTATTTTTGGCATGAATATCTGCTCCCTTTTTCAGCAAAAAGCGGACGGCTTCTAAATCCTCCCGCCAACAGGCTGAGATCAAAGGCGTGTTTCCGTACTTATCGGCTGAATTAACGTCCGCTCCGCTATTAACCAACAGTTGCAATATCTTCAAATATTCTTTTGCCTGTCCTTCTTCAGTAGCGATGGGTTCATAAAAAGAACCGTTATCCGCATTTTCACCGATAGAAGTGATGACGTGGTCTCCATATTTATCTTTGGCATGAATGTTCGCGCCCCGTTGAATCAAGGATTTTGCCACGTCGTAATATAACCCCTGTACGGCTCGTATTAAAGGGCTAACACCTTCTCGGTCGCTTTCGTTAATGTCGGTGCCATGATTCAGAAGCATCTCTAATATTTCAAATTCTTCCAATTCGATAAGGTAGTTGAGCAAAACGATGCCCCGGCGGTCTTTCAGTTTCAGTTCCACGCCTTTTTCTAACAATAACTGAACCAGTGCCGGACGAATTGAGCGTTCATCATCATACGAATTCAGCTCTTGTAGTGCGAACCATAAGGCATTTTTCCCCGTAGAATCCCTTTCGTTGACGTTAGCTCCCTTTTCGAGGAGTACCTCCACCACCCGTATTTCGCCTTGGTAGCACGCCCACATTAATGCCGTTTGGTCTTTATAAGATTTCGTGTTAACATCCGCCCCTTGCTCGATTAAATAGCTTAGGATTTCCTCCGAATGTCCGGCATAGGATGCCCACATCAGCGCAGTTTGCCCGTTATAAGCCTGTGCTTTAACGTCCGCCCCCTTTTCTACCAGATATTTTATGAAGTCAAGGAGTTCTTCTTCGTCAAAGTTGTCTCCTCCATCCCGAGCACACACCCACATGAGGGCTGTTTCCCCTTTATTATTTTTGGCGTTAACGTCCGCCCCCAGTTCTATCAGGAATTTCATTCGGTCGTTGTCCTTACTATTCCGGGCAATTTCGATCAAGGGGGTATTGCCTGCGCGATTTTGGGCATGAATGTCCGCGCCGTGTTCAACCAAGCATTGCGCACGGGCAAGTCCCCCATGGTGGAGCGGTGTATTGCCATCCCGATCATGTATATTAACGTGCGCCCCTTTCTCCAATAACCAATAGCATCTGTCTAATTCATAAGCAGCATCAGCGAGATGTAATGCCGTTTTCCCTTCGTGGTTTTGGGCATTAATCTCCAATTCTTTTTGCTCCAATAAGAACATCATTACATCATGATCTCTGCAAGTTGCACGCATCAATGCCGTATACCCTTCATTATCTTTTTGGTTGAGGTTCGCGCCGTTAGCCATTAAAAACCGGATGATCGGCAGGCTTTTTGCCTCAACCAACGGAACATCTCCGTCAGGATCAGGCTTGGTTACATCTACACATTTTTCAACCAAATATTGTACGATAGGCAGGTGATTATAGCTACAGGCTACCGTTAGTGGTGTGGATTTTTCGTAATGATGCCTATCCCCAACGCTATAAAGGTATGCCCCGCGTTCAATCAGCCGGCGTATGGTAGCCAAATCCCCCCGTACGCAAGCACCCAAGAGTAGGGTATCGACGACTTTGTCTTCGTCGCTAGGGGAACGATAATCCTTAGGAAATACACGATCTTGGTAGTAGCGACTATTCCAATCGGGTACTCGTTCTTGGTGCATTTGCGCCTGAATATTGTACGTAAAAAGAACAAACAGCAGTAAAAGGATTGCCTTCATGTTGACCAGATTATCCGCAAAGATAGGCAGGCAGTACGGGTCTGTATCAGATGAAAAAACCACAGCCCCTGAATGAAATAAACGAACAAAAGTTGACAATAAAGACATCGATGACTGTTTGATTCCATTGCAATAAACACATAAACATATCTATTAAATGAAGTAAGGCTTTTTATTTGACAAAGCGTTAACCATTTTTTAACATAGCATTAGGAGGAAAAAGCGATTTTTGCCTTAATGAAGTTTAACGCGCTTTCCTTACTGATTCTTGCCGGATTATTCGGCTTAAACGGCTGTAAATCCGACAAGCTGATCGGCAATACACCGCCCGAAACCCGCCTTTTCGTCAATGAACTTAAGCTGACGGGAGAAAACCGCCTGCAAAGCATCGTGCGAATGCACTGGGCGGGGGAAGACAAAGACGGCATCGTTACCGCCTTTGAAATCTCCTTAGATAATCAAAACTGGTCGCGTGTAACCGTTACGGACAGCCTGTTTCGTTTTGACCTCAACACCGCCGCTGATACCACCGATATTAATTTCTTCGTGCGGGCGATAGACGATAAGGATGCGCGGGACCCTTCCCCCGCTTCCCTCCGCGTGCCGATTCGCAATACCCCGCCCGTCGTCAAATTTGATACGTCCTATGTGAATGACAGTCTGGTTCTTCCCTTGAAGACCATCGGTTGGACAGCTTCCGATGCTGACGGCGAGGCATCCATCCGTACCATCCGCCTCAAAGCCAACGACGGGGCATGGTTGGACTTACCGCCAACTGTTCGGCAGGTTACCATTATTCCCGATAACCGGACTGCGCCCGATGCCGTTACAACTGCTTCGCTTTATTTCGGGACGGATACCCGACCGTTTAATCAAAAGTTGGAGGGGGTGCGCATCGGTAACAATACCTTTTATCTCCAAGCGACCGACATCGGCACGCTGACCTCCAATACCGACACGCTGGGCGGGAAGAACCCCGTTCGATTTGCCGTTCAGCCCAGTCAAGTGCTGTTAATGGACAGCTGGGTATCAAGTCCTGATGCGGGAACGCAGACCCTACCCATCCTAAATCAGGTGTATCAAAATACCATCACCGCGATAGACTTAACCAAAAAACTGCCCACCCAGCGCAATATTACTTTCGATCGCCTCTTTGATCTGTATAACGATATTTATTGGGTGGCAGAACTCAACGCTACACAGTTGGATATTTTGGAAAGCTCCGAAACCACAATACAAAATTTCCTCAATAGGGGCGGTAAGTTATTTGTCTCCATGACGATCAACGACCGTGTGGATTCCCTTTCGTCTTTCTTCCGCTACACGCCGATGGAACGCCTCACCAAAGAGCGTAACGGTCTCATCGACAATGATAAAGGCATCGTACCGACCACTTCCGGCGGACAAGGCTATCCCATCTTGAAAAACGGCTTGGGGTCGCTCATCACGGAAATTAATCCCTTCATCCCCAAAGAAGCCTCCATTCCGATCTATGAAGCGGAAATCATTGACGGGAGCGGTCAGTCATGGAAAGAATCCCGTGTGGCGGTTGCTAAACTGCTCGGCAGGGACGGAAAAACCAACATGATCTTCTCCTCCGTACCCATCCACCAACTGAACGGTAATAACAATTTAGCCGACTTTTTTATCAAAGTCAAACAAGAATTCGCGCGTTAATATCCAGCCCTAAGACTCATAGTATCAATGAAATATATTTTTTTACCCTTCATCGCCCTGTGCCTCCTGCTCAACAGCCTTAGCGCGCAGGATGCCAACACCGGCACCATCACCGGCAAAGTTACCGACAAAGAAACGGGCGAAGGACTGTGGGAAGCCGTCGTATTCGTAGTCGGGACGTATTCCGGCGGAAAAGCCGATGAAGAAGGCAAATACCAAATTGCTAACCTCAAACCCGGAACGTACTCCGTACGCATTACTTATGTCGGTTATGCCGAACAGTTAGTCAACGGTGTGGAGGTCAAAGCGGGACAAATTACCACGCTGAATGCACCCCTCACCTCCCAAAGTAAGACCTTAGAGACGGTGGAGATCATCGGGGAGTCGATGGTGGACTTGGAATCCGGTAAATCCACCAATAAAATCAGTGCCGAAACGCTGAAAGATATGTCCGTAACCGACGTACAATCCGTTACCGCCATGCAAATCGGGGTCAACAAAACCCAAGACGGTATCCAGATTCGCGGGGGACGGGTGTACGAAACCCAATACTATGTGGACGGCATCAACGCCCAATCCCGCTTGGCAGGGACGGGTTTCGGGGTGGATGTAGCCCAAAACGCCATTGACGAAGTGGAAGTCGTTACCGGCGGGGCAAGTGCCGAGTTTGGCGGGGCTACGTCGGGCTTGGTATTGACCAAAATCAAAGAGGGCGGAGACTCCATCCAATTTAACGGTTCATATCGTCGGGATAACTTAGGCTTTAATAAGGCTTCCCAGTGGAATACGGATATAGCTAACTTTTCCTTCGGGGGGGCCTTGATTACTAACCATTCTTTCAAAAAACGCGATTCCACCGAAAAGAAAAGCAAGCACAAAGAGAAAGGTCTCTTTTTCTTCGTGGGTGGGGATATGCGCTTAACGGATGAATACACGAAGATTACTGCCAATCAGTTACATAGTTCGATTATATCCAATTCCGAAACGTGGGCACCGCGCCAAGATAACCGCTGGTCCAATACCTTAAAGCTGACCTACCGCATCAAACCCGGCGTAAAGATTTCCTTGATGAATCAAAATTCGCTGACCATCAACCAAAATACGCGGATGCTCCAAATCGTGGGTAATCAGCAAATCTTAACGCCCGGACTCCAGTTCGCCTTTAAGGAAAACATGGATAATGCCCAAACTTACACCCAACGCTCCAACTTAACGATTCTCAACTTTCAGTCATCGTTAGGGCAACGGTGGACGATGAACCTCATCTTTGGGCGGATGTTCTCCAACCTGCGTGCCGATGCCAACGGTCGCCCCTTCCGCGATTCGGTCTTGAATCAAGTGTATGATGCCTATTCGATCATTACCGACCCCGTTTCGCTTTACAATCCGGGGGATTCGGTCGTGTACGTTAATCCCGCAACGGGTTTCATCAATAACGGCGGGATTGCTTCCCTGTGGCACGACCATTACGAACAGGAATATACTTTCAAAGCCAATTTCAATCACGCACCCAAATCCAAGACGCATTACTTTTCTTTCGGTTACGAACACAAAGAGCAGGAATTCCAATGGGTGGACGTATTCAAGCCTTGGGTCGGTGCGCCGATTCGGGTAGGCGATCAGGTGATCTCCTCCAACCGCGTGGGTATTTCCAACGAAATATGGAAAGTCAATCCGGCGGAAGGTGGCGTTTTCTTTGAAGACCGCATCCGCTTCAACGGGATAATCGCCAACGTCGGTTTCCGCTTCACGTATTGGACGGCGGGCAAGTACGCCGATGATGCCATTAAAAACATGCAGAATCCGCTCCCCCAAACCATCCGCAATGAGTACCAAGACCAAACGGTAGGACTTTTCGGTAGAAGGTGGAAAGCCCGCTTCCTGCCCAACCTGCGGGTTTCGTTCCCCGTTACGGAGAATAATGTATTGTATTTCAACTATTCGCATACCTTACGGACGCAACACCCGCGCTTTTTGTATTCGGGCTTAGACCCCCGATTCTTAACGCGCGGATTTTTGGATGACCTCGGCAATCCGAACCTCAACCCCGAAACGACCGTTGCCTATGAAGTGGGCTTGAAATCCAAGTTGGGTAAAAAGTCGGTCTTGACCGTTACGGCATTTTACAAAGATCAATTTGATTTCGTCGTGAATCGCATCGTGCAGGTGCGTAACCCCCAAACAGGTCGTTTTGAAGACAAATCTTTAGCCATCAACCAAGATTATGCGCGGATTCGCGGTTTGGAAGTCTCCTATACCCAGAAGATCGGTTCTTGGTTTACGGGAAACTTAGCGGGTTCGTACACAATCGCAACGGGTAAATCCAACTCGGCGTATGAATCGAAACTTGGTATCAAAACCGACGGTCGGGTGGATGCCAACCGCGAGAATTACTTGGCGTGGGATCGCCCCTTTGATGTGAAGGGAACGTTTATCTTCAAAGGGTCTAAAAATTCCCGAATCTGGAAGATTCCGACTAAAGGCTTTACGGCGACCTTCTTTATGAACTGGCGTTCAGGATTCCGCTACACGCCGATGATTGCCGACCGCGTGCTGAACTATGGCAGGACGGAATACGTGGTGGCTTCGGGACAAACGTCCTTCACGGAAGTGGGGAGTAATTGGTTTTGGGTTGATTTCCGCTTGGCGAAGAGCTTTAAGTACAAGAAAGTATATGCGGAACTGGTTTTCGAGATCAAAAACCTGCTCAATAACCAAAACGCCCAGCTCATCAACCCCGTTACGGGTAGAGCCTATGAACAAGGGGACGACGTTCCCGGTACGTGGCGCGACCCGAAATACAACTATCCGACCAATACGGGCATCACGCCGTTGAATCCCGCGCGCTTCCTCGAACCCCGTCAATTAATGTTAGGCATCAACTTCGGCTTCTAAAAACAACATGAAAAAACTGCTTCTGACGATCATAGGCTTAACGGTAAGCGGAACGTCCCTTATTGCCCAGTTGATCCCTGATTTAGGCGGTACACGTGCCGGCATTTCGGCGATGACCTTCTTAAAATTAGATGCGGGAGTCCGTGCCGCGGCGATGGGGGGTGCGCAAGTGGCTATCGAAGGCGACGGTTTCGCTACCCAATGGAATCCCGCCGCGAGTGCCGATCTGCAAAGTACCTCCCTATCGGCTTCCAACACCTTTTTGGGGGCGGGGGTGAATCATTCGTTTTTTTCGGTTTTATTACCCCACGAACGCTATGGTAACTTTGCTTTCACGGCTTTAACGCTTAATTCGGGGCAAATGGAACGCCGAACGGAGTTCATGCCGAATGGTACGGGTGAATATTTCAGCGTTTCCACCAACGCAATCGGCGTAACCTATGCACAGAATTTGACAACTCGATTCAGTTATGGCGTAACGCTGAAGTACGTTAATGAACTGCTGGATCAGTTTACGGCGCATACTTTCATGGCGGATATGGGTTTCCTGTACCGCACGAATTATAAAGACCTGAAGTTTGCGGTCGTCTTACAGAATTTCGGCTTTGACTCCAAGCTGAACGGTGATTTTCCCGCTACGCCCGTTCCCGGCAGTGATCGTAAAGTGAACAGTTATCCTGCGCCGTCGGTCTTCAGCATGGGCGTTTCGATGATTCCGATCAAGAATGAGAAGGGGCATCTGTTGGCATCTGTTCAGCTTAACCATCCTTCCGACAACGCGGCGAACGTCCGTTTGGGTTTGGAGTACGGCTTTCGGGATTTGCTCTTCTTTCGGGCGGGCTATAAGCTCAACGTAGCCGACCAAAAGCTACCAACGTTCGGTTTCGGGATCAAAACGCGGATCATCCGCCACCCCCTACTCATTGACTACGCCGCCGAACCGCATCGCAACTTAGGTTGGATTCATCGGGTAGGGGTGCAGTTCCGTATCTTCAAGAAAGAGAAGCCCGCCGAACAACCAACAGAGACACCACCCTCTACCCCGCCAACGAATGGGAATTAAAATAATGCTGTCTGTATGGCCTCCTGTCTGTGTATATGAGGATCATTTAACGACACATATTGTTTAGGTAAAATGAGTGCTTCTTGCATCTCGTTTCGTAGATTTTCGGATGAACCGACATGGTAAAAATGTGCAAAAGACTTGATCGTAAATTCTTCCTGATTCCGGTATTGGTCAATATCGGGGTTGCGACGATATTTGTTTTCTAACCAAGAAGAAAGGGCAAATCCGCAGGGTAATTGCTGTATCTGTCGGGTTAGTTCTGTGGCTTCTTGTTCCGTCCATTGGGAATAATAATCGGTATGGCGACCCATATAGGGCGGATCCATGTAAACAAAATCATTTCTTTGAACGTGATTTAAGGTTACTTTCCAATCAGCAATCTGAAATACCCAATCTTTGTCGCGCATGATTCGCTGAACATTATTGATCTGATTGATAATCTTGGTGATGTAAGCTCCCCTGAATCGTTCAGGTTTATGCCCATAGGGAACGTTAAAATATCCTTTACCGTTAAAACGCATAACCCCGTTAAAACAAGAACGATTCAAAAATAGGAAATCCAAACTATTGGGGTTTTGGTTAAATCGGCTGCGAATGTGATTATAAAATTCTTGTCCACCTTGACGCAATTGTTCGGCTTGGTCTTCAAGGTAGGCTTTAACCAGCGGAGCATGAATGATTCCTTGCTGAATTTCTCGGTAAAACGTAATGATATGAGGATTGGTGTCGCCTATCAAGGCTTGGTTGGGTTGGATATTAAACAGCACTACCCCCGAACCTAAAAAAGGCTCAATCCATCGTCCGGTATTGTTCCAAATAATTGATCCCGCAATAAAGGAGGTTAATTTGGTCTTAATACCTTGACACTTAATTGGGGGAACAATAACAGAAGAAAGGTTTTTAGGTAAGTAACTCATGGTTGCTAAAGAGGAAAAATGTGCGAAAAAGGTATTCAGATTGTTGTACGGCGGTTTCTCATAGTCTAAAGGTTTTGCCATATCTTGTGTCAAATAATTCATCCAGTAATTATTAGACCTTTTGCAAAATTGGAATTAAGTTTTGTTGCTTAGTAATTCGAGATTTCGGATTCCTGCTGCGAGCAGGAATTGTTGTTGTAATCGGTTC
>Ga0209573_1001913_pt1 | contig 29100 bp, 19 predicted proteins | sample TNRBio252014_DNA_FD_185870 | JGI IMG/M metagenome (GOLD analysis project Ga0209573, IMG submission 185870) | Wastewater treatment Type I Accumulibacter community from EBPR Bioreactor in Madison, WI, USA - TNR Reactor_6/25/2014_ DNA (SPAdes)... | ecosystem: Engineered > Bioreactor > EBPR >...
CAGAACATCCTTGCCGTGCATGGCGACACATTCCCGCGCCAGCAACTCATAGGTGATGGCTTCTCCATTCACTCGAGCCATTGCGGTCTGAAGAATCTCGTCATTCGGGGCAGGAGCCTGAGTCCCCTTTTGTTGTTCGGCCGCGTGGCTGTCCTGGGCCCGCCAAACCTGCATGGCAATTCCGGCGGCAACCACGATCAGCAGTGTTCCGCCCACAAGCATTCCGCCGCGATGTCCCGACTGTGGCGGGGATATTCTGCTGTCTGCGCTGGTTGGTGCGTCCTGCATAATGACTTCTCCTGAGATCGAAACGGCTGAGAACTGAGGGAGGGAGCAGCCGATGGTGACAACTCGCTTTGAGATTCGCGGCTGTCGCGCTGCGGAACGAAAGACGGGAGGGCGAGATGGGTAAAGGGCGGGTCCGGGTGATGTAACAGGTCGGAGTTGCATCGAAGACGCCGAGGCAATTTCTGCCTTTCTGCGCATCCGAAACCGACCGCTGCGAAGGCGTTATATGGCCATTTTGAAAATTGGGTCAAGTTCGGTTTTTCGCTGCTCTGAAAGCGGCGTCGGCAATTGAGAAACCGGCAGAATCTGCTACAATCCGGATCTGCCGAAGTCGGGCTGTAAATTCTTTTGCCACAAGAAGTTACAGACTCTCGAATCGGACGTTTTGGTTGGCGGTGTGTTGGCAGCGAAATGTCACACTCCGTCCAGGTCGTGAGGAGACTGTCTGGATCCTGCAGCTTTCGTGAGCGGCAAGGCGCTAGCCGCCGGTTTTGTTGTCGAAAATACCCGCGACTATCGCCATGCGGCTCACGGTTCTGGAGTTTCGGAACACACTCCTGGTACTTTTCAGTAGTTGGTTTTCGGGTGCCGTGATCCCCAACTGGAATCACTGACATCGCACCCCGGGGAGCGGTTCCATTGCCCTTCCTGTTCTGAAGTCCTGGCCAGATTTTCTGGCAGCCTGGTGGCCGGTCTGCGTCCGTTGGCAGTGTGATTGGGGCGACCTGTTTTCAGAAGATCATCGAGTCCGGAGACTCGTCCATATCATCGTTGCTCTGGCAGCGCTGATCCATCCTCAAGGAGTTCTGACCGTTGTCTACTGACAATCCTTCCGGTGATATTCCCTCCGACGACACTCCTCAAATCGAGAACTCTCCGCTTGATCCTCGCGTGCTTCGCACTGACATTCAGTCGGAGATGCAGACCAGTTATCTGACGTACGCCATGAGCGTTATCATCAGCCGCGCACTGCCGGATGTGCGCGATGGTCTGAAGCCTTCGCAGCGGCGAATTCTGGTCGCCATGAATGACCTGAATCTCAGCCCGGGTGGTGGCCGCAAGAAATGTGCGAAGATCGCCGGTGACACCAGCGGTAACTATCACCCGCACGGTGAAGGCGCGATCTATCCAACGCTGGTCCGTATGGCTCAGGACTGGGTGATGAGGGAAGTCCTGATCGACAAACAGGGCAACTTCGGATCACTGGCCGGACTGCCTCCGGCCGCCATGCGATACACCGAAGCTCGTCTGTCGACGGCTGCCGCAGAAATGATGCGCGACATCGATCGCGAAACGGTCGACTTCGCACCGACCTACGACAACGATCGTCTGGAACCGGTTGTTCTGCCATCACGGTTTCCCAACCTGCTGGTTAATGGATCCAACGGGATCGCCGTCGGGATGGCGACCAGCATTCCGCCACACAATATGGCGGAAGTCTGCGAAGCCGTCATTCGCATCATCGACAATCCTGATGTCTCGATCGACGAGCTGATGGATGCGATGCCCGGACCGGACTTTCCGACCGGCGGCATCATCTGCGGTTCGATGGGCATCCGTCAGGCATTCATTTCCGGTCGTTCCACTCTGACTCTGCGTTCCCGCACGCACTTTGAAACAGAAGGCAAGGCTGACGTTATTGTGGTCACGGAAATTCCTTATCAGGAAACTCGTGACCGAATTCGCGAGAAACTGGAACTGCTGGTCCGTGACGAACGCATCGCCGGCATCGCCCGTATCGTCGACCTCACTGACCGCAACGTCCCGCCGTGGCAGGTGCGACTGCACATTGTGCTGAAACGAGATGCCGACAAGGACGTGGTCCTGAATCAGCTGTTCGAGTTTTCGCCGCTGCAGACCACGGTCAGCGTGATCATGCTGGCTCTGGAAGGCAACCGTCCGCGACTGATGCCGATTCGGATGATGCTGGATGCCTTCATTCGGCATCGAGTCGACGTGATTCGTCGCCGCACCGAGTTTCTTCTGAGGGAGGCCCGCAAACGCAAGCATACCGTGGAAGGCCTGTTGCTGGCTCAGACTGATATCGATCGCGTTATCAAAACCATTCGCGATTCTGCCAGCCGCGCCGCCGCGAAGGAAGCTCTCCAGAAGATTCCCATCCCCGCGCCACTGGTCGCACGAGCACTGGGTGATAACGGATTCCGCGCGTTCGTGATCGAGAACGACGAAGCGACGGAATACTTCCTGTCTTCCAATCAATCTGAAGCCATCGTGTCCATGCAGCTGGGATCACTGGCCAATCTGGAACGCGAAAAGCTGGTTGCCGAACATCAGCATCTGCTCGACAACATCACGGAATACCTGCGACTGCTGTCGGATGAAGCGAATCTGCGAGCCGTCGTGCGCAGCGACATGGAAGAGCTGAAAGCTCGATTCCCCGACAAACGCCGCACCACAATTTCGGACGAAGAACTGGGCGACTACGACAAAGAAGCTCTGATCGCCGAACAGCCGATGGTCGTGACTCTGTCGCAGCGTGGTTACATCAAACGGACACCTCTGGATGTCTACGAAGCGCAGAATCGCGGTGGCAAAGGCATCAAAGGCGCGACGACGGATGATGAAGACCCCATCGCCCACCTGTTTGTCTCCAGCACGCACGATTTTCTGCTGTTCTTCACAGACCGAGGCAAGGTGCACTGGTTAAAGGTCTACGACCTGCCACTGCAGCCACGCACCGGAAAGGGCCGCGCGCTGGCAAACCTGGTGACTCTGGAAGACGGCGAAGGCATCGCCAACTGCTTCAATGTGCGTCATTTTCCGGATGACAAGTATCTGGTCATTGCCACGCGGATGGGCATCATCAAGAAGACGGCGCTGTCCGCCTATGGGCGCCCGATGAAGGGTGGCATCATTGCCATTCGACTGGATGAAGGCGACGCGCTGGTCGATGTTCGAATTGTGCAGGGTGATCAGGACCTGGTGCTGTCCACTTCCGGAGGTATGGCGATCCGCTTCAATCACGAAGATGCGCGGCCGATGGGTCGAGCGACTCGTGGTGTGAAAGGAATCACTCTGACAAAAGGCGAAATTGTCGTCGGGATGGTCGTGGCCGACCCCGAACGGACTTTGTTGAGCATCTGCGAGTTCGGGTACGGCAAACGCACACCGTTCGGACCTGCGGAAGTCAGTGACGACGACAGCCGAACTTCTGCCGCCGTTCCGTCTTACGATGGTCAACCGGTTGAAGACGAGGTCGCTGCAGAAGTTGAATCGCCGGATACCGAACTGGAAGCTGCCGATGAATCCTCTCCCGCCAGCAATATGAAATACCGTCGGCAGCGACGCGGCGGCAAAGGCTTGCGAGATATCAAAACGACTACTCGCAACGGCAAAGTCGTCGACGTCCTGTCCGTCATCGACAGCGACGAGATTCTGATGGTCACTTCCCGAGGCAAGATTCAGCGAATCCGTGCTTCAGACATCAACACGATCGGCCGTAACACACAGGGCGTTCGCATCATTCGCCTGGACGACGCCGACACACTGGTTTCCTGTGCCGTCATTCCAGGCGACGTCATCGATGAAGAAGCCGCCAAAGCAGCCGCCGCGATCGCAAAACTGGCTGCAGATATGCCATCCACTCCAGTCACTCCGGTGACTGAAGTCGAAGACACAGAAGAGGCGGAATAAGGGAAAGCGGGTCTCTCAAAGTCGCCGTCTCACTCCGCGGAGACGAGGCCTTCGACGATGCAACTGAAATAGATCTGTCCAGTGGTTCACCGATCCGCTGTGACAGACTGCGATCGGCATTGATGCTCGGGGGCCTAAGATCGAAGGCTCATCATGCGGAGCATGTTGGCTACTTAAATACTCGAACTGCTCTTTTGCTGCATGGAAGCTCTGCTTTTCGGCGTCAGTGATTCGGGCGACGAAAACTCGCGTTGTCCCACATGGCGGATCCTCGTAAAAAGCGGGAATGACTGGCTCATTTCCCGCGAGGTCTCACGCGCGATCCGAATGGAATTGCCGTGCGGTTGGCATGCATTTACCCCAGACGACCGGGCTGTCCGAATTTCATCCGGTTCGGACATTCATCGCTAAGAATCCGTGGCGTCCTCGAGGCAGAGTGCACTTCATCAGCCAGCTGGTCGTTTGTCTCGTCCTCATGGTGTGGGTCAGCAGCCAGCAGTGCATGGGTGACGAGAAAACTGCACCTTCTTTGTCCAATTCGCGATCTTCAGGCGGGGAATCGTTCCATGGCAGTTTTGGCGATTCGCTGCTGGGAACTCCGTTCGATTTGCCTGGTGATCCCGCGGGACATCACGCGTCATTATTCGCGCCCCTGCCACCCATCGAGAATTCCGAACGTCGAATTCAGCAGGTTTTGTTCGTTCCTCAGGAATCCAGAGTCACATTTCTGAGAGCCAGCCAGACCACCGTGGCCGGCTCAGGATTTCAGGAAGCCGTTCGCCCGGACGATCTTCCAGCGACAGAAAAGCCGCTCAATCAGGGCAATGTGATGGTGATACCGCAGCAACCGGCTGCTGCGGCGAAAACGCAGACACCTCCGGTCGAGACTCCTCAGGTTGATGCTCCTTCAACTCCGCCTGTGGTGCCGGTCCCAACCATCGACGCCGATGTGCTGACCCCGGAGACAGTCACGTCTCGCCAGGTGGCTGCTGAACAGACGCCGGATGTACCTGATGACGTCAAAGCACAGGTGACAAAACTTTATCAGCGTGCCACGGAACTGCTGACTCAGAAAGCTGACGCAGATAAAAAGGCGGCCGAATATAAAGCAGAAAAAGACACGGGCCCGGCGCTGATTGCCGAACATCGAGCGATCCTGTCGCAGCCTGCCCTGAAGTCAGACCCTGAATATCCGGCGTCCTCGACAGTGGCAGATCTGGAAAAACTGCGACTGGTCGACGAAGAACGAGCTGCTGCGGCCAGACAACAGCTGGAAGCCTGGGAATCGCGAGCCAAGGTCCGCACCGAGCGAAAGCCGCAACTGCCGGCTCTGATTGAAACCGCTCGGCAGCAGCTGGCAGATCTGGAAAAAGCCATGTCAGCTCCGGCACCGGAAGGGGAACTGCCTGTGCTCACACAGGCTCGCCGGACCGAGCACGAAGCGATGGCGTTGCTGCTGCGTTCGCAACTGGAATTGTATCGTCAGGAGCAGCTCTGGAACGAAGCCTGGAATGAGCTGTTTCCATTGCAGCGTGATGTTCTGCTGAGACATCGCAATGCCGCCGACAAGCGAATGGAATTCTGGAAGGACATCATCGCCAACGCGCGACGAATTGAGAGCGAGCAACAGGCGCGGGAAGCTCGAGAGAAACTCCAGAACGCTCATCCGACGCTTCGTGATCTGGCGGAAGAGAATTCCAGTCTGACTCAGCGCCGCCGGGAGCTTCAGGGATTTCTTGCACAGCAGGTTTCAGAACTGTCGTCCGTCAACAGCACTCTGACCAGTGTCGAGCAGAAGTTCAACAGCGTGGTGGAAAAGGAACAGCGAGCCGGGCTGACGACGGCGATCGGCCTGTTGCTGCGAAACCAGCGAAGTCATCTTCCGGATCCCGATGATTACAATCGTCTTCAGACTCAGGCCGAGGTGGAAATTGTTCGGCTGCAGACCGAACAAATGACGTTGGAAGACGATCGCGGTGAACTGGGTGACATTGAAGCCAAAGTGGAATCCACTCTGCGACTGAATGGCGAAGATGAAGCCATGCAGGCGCGGCTGCGGGAAATGACTCTGGACCTGCTCACGGACCGTCGACACTACCTTGATGACCTGCTGGCCGATTACAACTCGTGCCTGCAGACACTCAGTGAAATCGATGTGGTTTGTGGACGGCTGAAGACCACGATCAAACGTTATGAAGAGTACATCGACGAGCGCGTCCTGTGGATTCGTAGTGCCGCCCCGGTCAATTCCACCCTGATTATGCGGACCTGGAGTGATGTCCGGTCATTTCTGTCGCATCGCCAATGGGGCCCTCTGATGGGGCATCTGTATCTGGATGCGGCAACTCACTGGCCGGTCTACGGATTCTGTAGTCTGCTGCTGATGATGATGCTTGCACTGAACCATCAGGTCCGGCGATTCATCCTGCAATCCGGGGAGCTGCGAAATCGCCCGCTCGAATCCGGCATTCCACTCGCACTAATGGTCACGACGCTGACTGTCGTGCGCTCGTCCGCGTGGCCTGCCGCTCTGCTGTTCGCGGGCTGGCGATTTTCCCTGTCCGGACTGGATCTCGCTCTCGCCCTCGGAAAGGCATTCGACTACTGCGCCTATTCGCTGTGGGTGGTGGAATCTGTCCGCACACTGTGCCGGGACAACGGTGTGGCCGTCAAGTTTCTGGAATGGCCACTGGCCATCGCGCGCAGCCTGCGTGCAAACCTGCTGTTTTACATTGCCGGCGGCATTCCGTTATGTCTGATTGTGGTCACGACCGAGACTTTGGGCGATGGCTCAAGTACAGAATCCATTGGTCGGCTGGCGTTTGTGCTGTTTTGCGGACTGCTGGCTTTCCTGCTGCGGCAACTGGTCCGCCCGTCCGGATCGCTGCTGGGCAGCCTGCTGAAATCGAACACCAATTCGCTGATGTATCGCATTCGGTGGATCTGGTATCCGCTGACTGTTGGTTCGCCTTTGCTGCTGGCGGGCCTGGCACTGATGGGCTATCTGTACACGGCTCAGCAGTTGATGATTCGGCTGCAGCTGACGCTGGTGCTTTCGTTCGTGCTGATTTTCAGCTATTCGATGCTGATGCAGTGGATGCTGGCCGCGCGAAGAAATCTGGCCATTCGTCAGGCTCGAGCCAAACGGGCGGCCGCACTGGCCGCAGCCCAGCGAGAGGTTGAAGAGGGTGTTGCTTCCAGCCCCATTCCGCCAGCCGAAATCCCCGAGATCAATATTTCACTCCTGAATCAGCAGGCCCTGCGACTGGTCACAGGCATTGCGTGCCTGTTGTTCCTGTCGATCAGCTGGGGCATCTGGGCTCAGGTGCTTCCGGCACTCCAGGTCTTCAGTCGTATTGAGCTGTGGTCGGTAGTCGTCGAGAACTCAGCAACAACCGTCCCTTCCATCACTGAATCCGCCACGGCCACGGCCCCAGACACAATCTCCATCTCACCCACGATCAGCCGACGAGTTCCGGTGACCCTTGGTCATTTGCTGACGGCAGTGATCGTCTTTTCGGCAGCGATCCTGGCCAGTCGCAACATTCCTGGATTGCTGGAACTGGGAGTTCTGCAGCGCCTGCCGCTGGATCATGGAGGCCGCAATGCCATCACAACAGTCTGCCGTTACGCGTTTCTGCTGCTGGGAGTTATTCTGGCCAGCAATACTCTGGGAATCAGCTGGGGCAGCGTGCAGTGGCTGGTGGCAGCTTTGACGGTGGGTCTTGGATTTGGACTGCAGGAGATCTTCGCCAACTTTGTATCGGGACTCATCATTCTGTTTGAACGCCCCGTTCGAATTGGTGACATCGTCACTATCGACGGAGTCAGCGGATCGGTTTCCCGCATCGAAATCCGAGCGACCACGATTACAGATTGGGATCGCAAGGAATTCATCATTCCCAATAAGGAACTAGTCACGGGCAAGGTGCTGAACTGGACATTGTCGGACAAAACAAATCGAATCGTGATCAATGTCGGAGTGGCTTACGCGGCCGATGTGGAGCTGGCCATGCGACTGCTGCAGCAGATTGCCGAAGCCGAACCGCAGGTGCTGACCGACCCGGCACCGATGGTGAGTTTTGAAGGTCTGGGGGACAGCACTCTGAACCTGGTGCTGCGCTGTTTCCTGCCAAATCTGGATCATCGATTGAAAGTCATCTCACAGCTGCATTCGGCAATCGTGCAGAAGTTTCGCGAAGCCGAGATTGAGATTGCCTTCCCACAGCGCGATATTCATATCCGCAGCCTGCCGCCTGTGGTGGCGGATTCGCTGTTGTCTGCAGGCCCGACAACGATCCAAAGCAAAAGGGGACATTCTACTTAAAAATAAACCAGAATGTCCCCTTTTTATCACAGACGTTCGATTGCGGTGATGTCATCCAGACTGACGGGCTCCAGAGTCTGGAACTCGCCCGCATCATTCGTGCTGACCAGGACTAAAGTTCCGCGAATGCTTTTCCGGGCATCCGGATATCCGCGCAGGACGCCGCCGCTCCGTAACGTCACCTGCACCTCGTGAGTTTCGTGCACTCCGGGAAGGTCCGGGTGAGTGATCGCCGGAAAGCGTTCCCACGCCCAGGTCCAGAGTGACGCAGCGATGTCTGCGCGGCCGGCCAGATCAAACCATTCGGCTTCTGCCTTCCGCAACTCCTTGACAGGCGCCGACTGGCACCACGGACGAAGCACGTCGTTAATCCATGCGCGGCGGGAAGCGGCCAGTTGTTCAAATGACTCGGGAATTGCCATCCGGGTGAGTACCGTAGAAGGGACAGGATCCGATAGAAACCTTTGGAAATTGATCAGAAAGGATGGCGGTCTGCAAAGCAAGCCGGCAGACTCCGACGCAGCCTGTCATTCACGAGAATCAGGCTCCATTGTGCTTTTCGGATGAGGTGTTTATGCGAGTCGTAATTCTGCAGATGCTGGTTGCAGGTGCGTTGGTTGCGGGATCGCTTCCCGCAGAAGAGTTTACGGTCAGTCCACTGACGGATGATCAGTCTGCCGCGATGAATTCCATTCGCGAACGCGATGTCCTGGCAACGGTTTCGTTTCTGGCTTCGGATGAAATGGCCGGACGCAACACTCCGTCGACCGAGCTGAATATTGCTTCGGCCTATGTGGCCTCGCGATTTCGCGCAGCCGGCCTGGAAGGACTCGGTCCCGAAGGCTCGTTTTATCAGACCAGCGAAATCCAGCAGGTGATGCTGCCGAACGAAGCCGCCACGGTGAGCCGCGGCGAAAGCAGCCTGAATGTCAAAGGATTGATGTTTGCGCCAGCGTCTGCCACCACGGTCAAGGCAGCCGTCGCAGACGGGGCGAAGCCTGATAACGTTTCAGGAAAGATCGCCATTGTGGAAGACTTTGTACTGCCGCCGCAGGCGGTCAGCAATCCGGGAATGACGCTCACGGTGTGGGCTCGACGCCTCAGTCCCGTGACTCGAGGCGGTGCAGTAGCCGTCATGATCAAAGTGGCTGATGACAGTCTGTTGCCTGAACTGATTCGCCGGGTGCAGGGGAAGCCGCTGACCGTTCCGCCAAGTCTGATTCCGGAAATTCCTGTCGTCCTGGTCTCTGCCGACAGTGACGTCACGGGTGAGATTTCCATCACGGCTCCCGGGCGCGAAACATTGTCTTCGCGGGTGCACAATGTGATTGGAGTTCTGAAGGGACGAGATCCGGAATTCGCCAAAAATGCCGTCATGATCACGGCTCATCTGGATCATATTGGCCAGTTGGACACGGATCGCGAGGGAGATGCGATCAACAACGGAGCCGATGACAACGCCACCGGTGTCACGGCGGTTGTGACACTGGCGGATGCCTTCAGTCAGCTCGAGGAACGACCTCGTGGATCATTGATCTTCATGACATTCTGGGGAGAAGAAAAAGGACTGCTGGGATCGAAGTATTATGCCGATCAGCCGCTGTGGCCGCTGGATAACACGATCGCCAATATCAACATCGAAATGATCGGACGACCGGAAGTGGATGCTGAAAGCAAGGCGTGGGCATCCGGATGGACACGATCGACACTTTGTGAACAGGTGGCGGCCGGGGCCGCACGAGCCGGTGTCACCGTCTTTCATCGCGAAGACGTCAGCGAAATGCTGTACAGCAGAAGTGACAACTATTCCCTCGTCCAGCGTGGCGTGATCGCGCATAGTTTTTCCGCCGGATCGCTGCACAGCGACTATCACCAGCCTTCGGATGAAGTCGCCAAACTGAATCTCCCTCACATGACACACATCATCAAGGGGTTGTTTGCCGGAGCCCTGCCGATCGCGGATGGGGAACTGAGTCCATCCAAAAGCGAGAAGACCAACTAAGCGGCCGCACGAATGGCGAATGCCGGCAGTAAGGGAGTGACGCATCGCCAATGGAAAACCGAGGGACTCATCTTCCCTGGAAATGAACTCCTGACGACAATTCGGCAGAAATGGATGAAGGAACTCAGGGACGGAACCCGATGGATGGCCAACAATCAGAACCAGGAACCGGCGCAGAAATCCGTGTCAGAAGCAGCCGAACTCGTAAGAGTTCAGTCCAGAGTCTCACGGCTTCGGCTACGACAGTTTTTGATATGCCCGTCCTGAGCAACAGAAAAGCCACCGACAGCCTCAGCAGCTGTCGGGTGCGTCTCGCATGGATTCTGTCGCTGGCTTTCCTCGCGCTTCTGTGGGCGAATCATGCTGCCCTGGCGTGTCCGTATTGCCTCTCGCCGCCACAGACGATGGCAGAGAACATCTCACGAGCCGACCTGGTGGTAGTGGCGGAACTGGTGCGATTCCGAGTGGTCGATGGGCTGCGACCGGAATCGACACTGCGGATTCGCGAGTATCTTCAGGGGCAGCATCTCGCGGCAACGCGAACCGAACTGACCCCCGGACGTACGCTGATCGTTCATGAGGAGATCTCCGGAACTCCAGGAAGCCTGTACCTGCTATACGGGGAACTTCCGCGAGCCCGCTATGCTCCGGATGTGCTGCTGCCAGCCGATGGGTCATGCTCTGCGGTGGATCTGGAACTTCAGGCACGCTCGCTGCTGGTACTTCCCGACTTTGTGTCGTGGAATGAAACCACCGCGATTACTCAGGAGGCTCTGACGTATCTGCGACACGTGCCACGAGCCCGCTTGCCGCAGAGCGAACGGCTGCCGTATTTTCTGCAGTATCTGGAACACAGCGATCCACTGATCGCAATCGATGCCTGGGCCGAATTCGGCAATTCACGCTACCACGAAGTGTCAGCCGTGCGACACCGGTTGCCTCGTGAAAAGCTCCGAGAATGGATTGCTGATCCAAAGATGAGCTACGAGCGACTGGGTTTGTACGGGATGATGCTGGGCTTGTGCGGAACATCGGAGGACGCCTCATTTCTGCTGGAACAGATGCAGGATCCCGGCGATCAGAACGAGCAAAAGGCTCCTTCGGCAGCAGATGCCACAGGGAGTCCGTCGGATCTGCAGCTGATCGGCTTTTCGAAGTCGCGCCGTCCGTCATTCCGCTTTGGTGCTGAGGGAATGATGGGCGGATACCTGCTGCTGCAGTCGGCAGCAGGACTGGACGTACTGGATGACACCATCGCTCGCTCTGACGATTCCCCTGAGACCGCGGTGATGGCGCTGATTCAGGCGCTGCAGTTTGTGTGGGAGTACGAACCGGATTTGATTTCTCGCGAGCGACTGGTGATGTCGATGCGAACGCTGCTGCGACATTCAGGGCCTCGTGAAATCGTCATTACAAACCTTGCACGGTGGGAAGACTGGGATTCGCTGCCCCTGATGATGGACCTGTTCGCTGAGTCCACAGATCAAAGGTCCACCGAACTGGCCATTCTTCAGTACATTCAGACCTGTCTGAAAGTGACCGAATCCCGATCAGAATCTCGCCATTACTGGTGTGAAGCAGACACAATTCTGTGCCGACTGCAGGCAACTCGCCCGGATTTGTTTACATTCCACGAGCGGGAGTTCACAGCTCCGCAATGATGACAGCAATCGAATGACCAATGTCTAAGTTCCAATGACCATTCGCAGATGACGATGACAAGCTGACGACGGTTGACCGATCACCTGCCGGAGAGACGAAGAGACACCTATGAGAAAAAGCAAGACGCTGGCGCGGATCCGAAATCAGGAATCCGTCAGAATGTGTTGTCTGGGACACTACATTCCCGCGTTCGTAAAGCAGGCCGCGCATTTTGGGTTCGACTGCATCTGGCTGGACCTTGAGCATCGAATGATTCCGGATCGGGATGTGCAGAACCTGCTGACTCATTCCCATCTGCATGACATCGACATCATGCTGCGTCCGCCGACGCTGGAGAAGACTCGCCTGTACCGGTATCTGGAAGACGGTGCGACGGGGCTGATGATTCCGCATGTAAACACTGCCGAGAAAGCCCGGATGCTGGTCGATGCCGTCAGGTTTCCACCACTGGGAGACCGCGGTCTGGACGGAGCCGGACTGGATGCCGACTACATGGTTGAAGGGGCCGATGTCTTTACGGCGGAAGCGAATCGCGAAACCTTCCTGGTGGTCCAGATTGAAACAATCGAGGCCGTACGAAACTGTGACGATATCGCGGCCGTGCCGGGTGTGGATGGCCTTTTCATCGGCCCGGGTGACCTGGGACTGCGACTGAAACTGAATCCCGGTGAACTGACGATGGATGCCGCCTTTGACACTGTCGCCGCCGCCTGCCGCAAACATGGCAAAGCCTGGGGAGCGCCCGCGGGGACTCGCGAAATTCTGAAACAGCGAATCGCTCAGGGTGGCCAGTTGCTGAATCATGGCGGGGAATTCAGCGCCATTATGTCGATGCTGCGGGATTGTTCGTCAGCGTTTGACGATGCCACTCCTGGCGGGAAAGCCAATCGATGAAGCTGGCTGGAAAAATCGCTCTGGTGACGGGTGCCGGCCGCGGAATCGGTCGCGGCTGTGCTCTGGAACTCGCCCGAAGCGGCGCTGACGTCGTGATCAATGATCGACCGGGAAGTCCTGATCTGGCGGAAACTGAACGGCAGATTCGGTCATTGGGTGTCCGGTGCTGGAGTTTTCCGGCGGACGTCTTCAGCCGCAGCGGATGTGAAGCTGTGGTTGAATCCGCGTTGAAGGTGACCCAACGCATTGATGTGCTGGTCAGCAATCCGGCTTACAGTCGCCGCGGAGCGTTTCTGGAATATTCGCCTGAGCTGTTTGAACAGACGATTCAGGGAACACTAACTGCCGGCTTCCATATGAGTCAGCTTGTGGCACGACACATGGCAGCTCGGGCAGGTGGTGGAAAGATTGTGTTCATCTCCAGCGTCCAGGCGGAAATGCCACTGGGACTGTGTGTGGCTTACGGCGCGGCGAAGGCGGGTCTGAATCACATGATGAGATCCATCTCCGTGGAATTGGCACCGCATCGCATCAATGTCAATGCCATCGAACCAGGCTGGATCGACACTCCAGGGGAACACGTCACATTCACGGACGAAACCATCGCCACTGAAGGACAGAAGCTGCCGTGGGGTCGACTGGGACTTCCTGAAGACATTGGACGAGCGGTCGTGTTTCTGTGTTCTGACGATGCGGACTACATCACGGGATCCGTTTTGCCCGTGGATGGCGGCTTCCGCTACAAAGATTGCCGCGTCGACGCGATGCCTCCGCTTTCCGGCACGCCGCAAAGGCATTAGTGCTTTCGGACGATGTGATACCTTTGTAGTCTCGCCTTCAGGCGGAAGTTACACCGTGGTTTGTGCGAACTGCCGCCTGAAGGCGGAACTACGAACCGAATCTCTCGAACGACCACACAGAATGAATGAGGACAATCGGTCTCCTGTGGAGCAAGTGTCCTCAATTGCTCATGAGGCATGCGTCTTCTGTCCGAAGTGACAGGTGCCCTCATTCCTGGTTTTTGCCATCACGAATGTAATCGTGGCAGGCAATGCATGTGGCGGTCATTTGCTGCTGAAAGTAGGCAGCTCCCGCGAGTCGCTCTGCAGTGGCTTCTTCTTCCAGTCGCGCGGCTTGGCGCATGAATTCCATTCGGAAATGCTGATAGATCTCGCGATCGCCTTCCGTCTTCTCCCAGCCTTTCGGGATGTTCAGACTCAGTACCTTCAAATCGGCAGCTGCCTTTGAGGTACTCTCAAAATCATGACGCAACAGGCCTTCCAGAATCAGTTCGAAGGTCTCCAGCTTTTGCTGCATCAGTTCATCCACGGACTTCTGTCGCGGTTGACCAGTTCGAGGCGTGATATCGACAGCTGGCGGCTGAGACGCGTCCTGAGGACTGCCTCCGTTGGAAACGCCTGCAACAACCACTCCGGCGACAATCAGCAGAATCCCTGTCAGTGACAACACACGATACACGGCGGACTCCTTTCTGGCGGGCAGCGGGCTTGTCGACAAACTGCCGGACATTCCGTCTGCTCTTCAACCTGCGGCATCATACTGGAGCTGTGCTGTGCTTGAACATCGCAGTCCGCGTTCGCGAGTTTTGATCGCGTGCAGGTCTGGAGTTGTCATTTCGTCAGTCCAAAAAGACTGGAGGAAATACTTACCTGAAACGCCAGCGAAGCCGATCCACCTGAAATCTGAGTTTCGCCATAAGTCATTTAATCGCTTGCACTTCTGGCTAGTATCGTCGCAACAGTTCTCGATGGCGGAATTCAGTCGATCTTTTCGTCCTGCCCCCACAGTGCGTCGGCGATCCAGTCCAGATCTTCGGCCTGAACCTGAGCAGCTTCGTTACCTCGCCCGGCCCCGGCTGCGCTGAGAGCGTTCATGACCAGAAGCCTCAGTACACTGCCCAGCGGGCTGCGATGTCCCTGTTTCAGGGCTCGATTCACCAGCCGATGATCGCGATTCAGGATGACTTCATTCTGGCCTGTGGGAGCCTGTCGAAAATGAGCGTCAATCAGCCGCTGAAATCCGCGAGGAATGTCACCATCTTTTCGCAGCTCTTCAAACGTCTGGGCCAGTTCAAATCGCTCGTTCAGAAATGCCACAACAGGCAGACTGGGCTGAAACGAGGCCACCATGATGCGAGCCTGAGTGGAACGAAGAAAATCAGTCCAGGCGGCAGGAGCTTCTTCCAGCTCGACCAGCCCCATGACGGAACTGGCAAAGTTGGGCGATGACGGAGTGGCGGGACGAAGATCAATGTGATCGGCGGAATCGCTGATCATCGCCGCCAGCAGACTTTCTTCAAAGCTGCGGAAGACATGCACGCAGGGCGTCCGGTTCGAAGCAAAGACGTCGTCCAGATAACGCTCCTGACGACGGTCGGCATTGTACCAGATAACAAAGTCCGCGTCGGTTTCATGCAGCGCATCGGCCGCACTCAGCCGCTGGATTTCGTCGAACAGCAGAGCGCCCCGCGAGGTCTTGAAGCGATACACCTTCGCCAGCAGTGTGCGGAGCCGTGTTTCACTCAGTGCCGCTCCGGCCAGGACGTATCGATGCCAGTTGACGATAGCTTCCAGGCGATGAGGTTCGTCTTCAGCCATCTTCTCCAGATGTCGGAACAGGAAGTCATCCAGCGAACTTCGCACGAGCTGAAATCGGTCATCGCGTACCAGATCTTCACGACTGGCAGTCGGTGCGCAGTCACCCAGTTCCAGAACACCACGCAGGAAACTGGCCCATGGCGGCAGCAGATCTCGCACCTGTCTGGAAATTACCATGCGACGCACTGTGACAGCGACAGTGGCTTCATCCGCAAAGCCCGGCGTCCTTTGCGGAGAAATATACAGGGCACCTGCAATCGACGCTGGTTTCTCGACTCGAATCGGAATCACGTCGAGTGGCGATTCGTTGAAGTAGTTTGCCAGCTCCAGCTCGATCGCTTCCGTATCGGGAGTTGGTTCAAACCACGCCACGTTGATCACATTGATTCGAGCGGCACTGTCATTCAGATGAATAGGAATCGTCAGGAAATCCGCATATTGTCGAATGGCCGCTTCGACCGGCTCAGGATTTTCTGCCATCGCCTGAAACTGCGGTCTGAGGAACAGGCAGACTCTTGTTCCGATTTCGGCTCGGTCTGTCGAAGAGAGCTGAATGCTGGTCCCTGGCCCTGCTTCCCAGCGAATCCCTTCCTGACAATCTTCCCGACGGCTTTCCACCACGATCCGGTCAGCCAGCAGAAACGCGCTGAACAGGCCGATGCCGAACTGGCCGATCAGATGATTTCCATCGCCGAAAATGTCCAGACGCTGTTCGTCGTTCCCGCGCCCTTTCAAAAGGCCCGTGATGCCGATCCCCAGCGTTCCCAGGTACAGTTCAGCGTCCTGCGGGCTGAGTCCAATCCCATCGTCACTGAAGGTCAGAGTGCCGGCTTTTGCGTCCTGCCGAATATCGATTCTGCCTCGATAGTCCAGGTCCCGGCTTCGGCGTCGCATAATGGCATCGTGGGCATTCTGAATCAGTTCCCGGATCGGAGTGTCTCTGCGGCTGTAGAGCGATGACCCCATGATCTCGATCACACCGGCGATATCCACTCGAAACGGAATCTCTCGCGTCCACACGCTGTACACCTCTCAGTTCAATCAGTGTGCCCGTAGTCTTTTTCAGCAGGACTACTCTCAGGTTTCTGCCGGAATTGTCAGGACTCTGCCTGTCGAACGACGGCCGGACGACAGAACAGCCCTGTGTGCAGGGGCGGGCGAGTTGTACCCGCCACACGGTTTGGCAGCAAACTTCCGCAGGCGTGCAAAGGCGTCCCGGGCGTTTATGGCAGGAAATGGAACGATTTCGTCCCACAGGCCAGTGCAGTTGCACGGCAAGGCAAGGCACTGCGGCCAGTGTTTCGACAGCAGGACGTTGGCTGAGGCATTGTGCGAGCCTATCGCTTCGAAAACGTCAATCCGGTCTCGGAGACGGATTCTACAGACTTTTGCCCTTCAGCATCACGAAGCCCGCAGAGATCGCCACTGCAGCAATGACGCAGTATTCCTGCGGCGAAAGGTGGTGAAATCTCTCGAGAAGGATCAGCAGGACCTGCCGCAGCCAGAGCTGAATTGAAGAAATGAAGGTCAACATGACTGTGAATTCCCGAGGTAGAACTGGTCGAAAAATGACCCCCCGAGTTTCGGTGACGCAGACAGCGCCAGACGGAGCGGATTCCAGGATACCATCCAACACTAAGACGTCGTTCCTCGCATCCGCACGACACGTTGCTGGTGGTAGGGAAATCCAGACCTGAATTCTCCGGATTACTCTGAAGAATCCGGTTTTGACGATTCTGCGGATCCACGAAACGCCGGACAAAACCTGGACTGGCTCCCGAACTTTGCTGAAAGCACAATCGAATTGTCTGATGGCAGGTGCCTGTGCCGGTTTTGCTTGAGCCTTTCTGAACCTCGCTGAAACACGCGGAACGAATTTCGACGGGCGATCCGCTTCACTCAGGCAGCCACCAACAATTCGGGCGTTATTGTTGGCTTTCGAATCGATCCACGACCTGACCGAATTCTTTCAACTGCGAATAGTCCTGGTGCCAGGTCGTGTACATCACGCCAATCACATTTCGCACGTTCTGCTTTCTGACAGTCTCCAGCCACTTTCCGATCTGTTCTGCGTCGGCATCGTAATATCCGGCCAGGATCTGTGAGTGTCCACGTTCCGCGAAAAACTTCAGACTCTCATCACGCAATCCAAAGTTCCAGTTCATGATGACGACACCAGGATCAAGTCCCTTCCAGGACCCCGAGAGGTCACCATTGACCAGATAGTAATTGTCGACGGCGTTATGAAGAGGATCAAACATGTCGCTCCAGACCATGATTCGCCGATCCGGATTGAGTGACCTGAGGTGTCCGACGCACATGCGAACATTGTCGGCAGCGACCTGGGCCGGTGTCTTTCCGGCTTTCTGAAAAGACTCTTCCCATCCCATTAACCGCCATTCGTCGTGAGACATCATGCGATCTGTTGCGGGAAAGAGTTTCTCGACGGATGCGGCCTGCTGCTTCAGCAACTCCACAAACCCGGGCTCTGTGACACAGCCACAGACCTGACCATCGTAGATGATGTGAGGGTGATACCAGGAAACTCGCAGACGACTGCCATCAGGCCAGGATCCTTTCATGAGGATCGGCGGCGAGTTGTGCCAGACGTCGTACTCGCCCGCGTACGGCACCATTCCCAGCAAAGGATCCCGGATCGGTTCGAAATCATTACCTTCGTCCAGAACCCTGGAATCCGGACCTTCGGTGGTCACCGTCAACGGTGTCCCATCGCGGCGCAGCACATTCAGTAATCCACACTCTTCAATGGTCGGATCTTCCAGCCAGAGTGTTCCGCCATGGGCTCCCCACGCTCCCAGATAGACATTCACACTCGAGTTCTGCAGCGAATTGAAGGTGATGTGCTGCACTGACCAATCGGACGTTGACGACACCTTGAGGTTGGTGTGTGTCAGTCGTCGGCCGGTCTTCGGTTCCAGAACGGTGATCTGCGGCTGGCCCCGAAACTTCTGCGTGCGAACCCGAACCGACACGTGATAGTGTCGAAACGGAGACACCGGCACCGTCTTCATCGCTCGACAGTTTCTGCCGGCAGGATTTTCCGCAATCAGAGTTTTGTTTTCAGAGCGAAACGTGTCGTCGATGAAATTCCACGCGGCTCGGTTCCCAAATGATGGCAGCGAGACTTGCGGGTCCGGCATCAACTCCCCCCTGCCTCCCTGAATCTCAAACAGAGCGTTTCGAACCGGCAGCCCTTCGGCAAGATTGACGTTCTGGCTCAGTAGATCGTTGGAATACCCAACAGGAAACACGGCAGGCACCAGGTGCAGTTGAAGTTCGTCGGCAAGGTGCCGGACTTTCTGCACGTGATCGAAATACCGCTGATCCATTTCATGCAGACGGCAAAACTTGGAATCCGTCAGCAGGATGTGAGTAAAGCCGGAAGACTTCGCGTCACGCATCAGCTTTTCGACACGAGTCACCTGTTCAGGCACCAGCAGGTTGACCGGCACATACACCCAACGTTCGAGTGACTGAGCAGCCACAGGAACGAGAGAGCAGATCAGCTCTGTGAGAAGAACGGCACACGACGCCATGAAGCCAACTCGAAACTGCCGGCAGATACGGATTCGTGTCAGCATCAATCGAGTCCCATGGTGGATCACCCAAACGCAGAGATCATCCGGAACCCACTTTCAGAAAGCGCCGGCAGCGTTTGACAAATATGGTGCCATGGTCACTTCCAGAATACCAGTGTCGAAAGCGAATAACGGATGCCTTCGTATTCGTACTGCGCTTCACCAAACACAGCGACGCGGTCTTCGCCGACCTTCTGACTGGCTGCCCGATAAACACCATCGCTGCCGGACACCGGCTCCGCATTCCATCGGGATTCGCGAAAGTCATTGGTCTTTGAACGGGCAGTCCAGAGCTGAACCTGTTTGGGTTCGCCGGAGGGCTTCATCACCAGACCCACTTCCGAATCCTTCACTTTGGGTTCCCATTCAAATTCCGGCAATGTCTCCCCTGATGCCGAGTGGCGGAAAAACACGGCGATTGTTTTCAGCGCGTCTTCCCTGCGATCATCCAGTCCATGGCCAGCATTGGGTGCGCGATAGATGTGCTTCTGCCCGACGAGGTCATTCCAATAGAGGTTCATGGCATCGACTGACCAGTATCGGTCATTGGCACCAACCACCAGAAGTTTGGGAAGCTTGAGCTGCGCGCGGTAGGTGTAGGGATCCATCATTTTCCAGAGCTGAGCCTCACGGCCATCCGTGGGAATCCCATCTTCGCGAACGAGTCCCTTGCTGGTGTAGTCTTCAATCTGTTCGCTGTAGAAGCCCCAGGTCTTTTTCTGATGTGGCATCTGAGCCGGGAAGTTCAGCACGTCGATCACAATCGGGGCTGTCCCCGCGATGCGAGGATCAACCACCGAAGTCAGCCAGCTTGTCCATCCTCGTTTTGAAGCCCCCGTAATCACAAAGCCGCTGACCGGCTGATTGAATTTCTCTTCGGAAAACTGCTGCAGTGCATCCATTGCCTTGACCGCGCTTTTGGCCATGGGAAACAGCAATGGCCATGTGGCATCTCCGGTCTCCAGATAACGCAGCCAGGTTTCAGTGATCAGATCGTCTTCCACGCGGTCGCCAAACAGCGGCTGATTAGGGACGTGATGCAGCGTGGCGATTCTGGCACCGCAGAAGTTTGCCAGAGCCGCATACATCGCAAGGTCTTTAGGCTGCGGAATGTTCTTTGTTCCGCCACCCGTCACAAACAGCAGCATGTGCTCAGGATGTGTGATCGTTTTGGGCTCATACACAAACAGGGCATGCTTCCAGACGATGTCCTGCCATTTCTGCGAAGTCAGCTCAATGCGATGAATCTTCGTTTCACCCAGCGGAATGGATTCGGCCAGCTTCCAGCCAAAGTCCGGTTCGGGTCGTTTGATGTAGTCAAAGATCTCGGTTGGTACGGATGCGTTGACGGTTTGGTCTTCCGCATTGGTCGCCTGAAGCTGCAGCAGTGAGAGACAGACGACCACAACGATTCTCAGAGGTTTCAATTGCATGTGAGATCCATAGAAAACAACAGAGAAGGAGAAGAATGTTCGACTGCACGAAATGCCTTCCAGCAGCAAGACAGTCGTCTGATGGGTGAGTCAATCCAGACGCACGTCTGGCAGCATGGAGCGCACTTCGCAACCTGATGCGGCAGCCTGGAATCGGAACGGGAATGAACCATTCAGAACGCCTGACAACACGAGGACTGGCTCCCGAAGGTTGCTGACAACACATTCAAATCGGCTGATGGCAGGGTGCCTGTACCGGTCCTGTCAGGGCCTCTCACATCGAACCTTCAACCGCACTGAGTCGCGCCGATGTGGGCGGTCCGCCAGCCAGCTTCAGGGCGATTCCACATCCAGAGGCGGAATTTCGGTTGTGCTCGCGGTAATTTCCACCTTCAGTGTTGTTGAGTTCTTGTCGGAGTATCGGCCCTTCAGCATATCCGGACCCGGTTCTACCATGCCCATCATGATTTCAGCCTGCGTGGGTTTGACACTTGGATCCGGCCAGGTGACCGTCACTGAGTACGAGCCAGGAAGGATGCCCTTTTCCAGGCCGGAGGAGATGGTAAAGACCCCCTTTTCATCAGCGACGGCGGAGGCTGTCTGTGCCTTCACATCGTTGACGGCAGGGTGGAACAGAAGCGTCGCACCGGCCGCGGGCTGTCCTTTGGAAAGCACTTTCCCGGTGACCGGGACCAGTGAATTTCCCCCACCGCATCCGCTGAAAAAAACAAGACTGCTCAGCAGCGACGCCACTGCGCAGTGGTACACACTCAAATTCATAAATCGCCCCAGGCCTCGGATTGTGTTGTGCAACGCGATCAGGAAAACGCGTGGAACATGCGGAATTGCAGCAATGCACAAGAGAAAAGGTGGCTCCGAATTCATAATTCGGAACCACCCCTGAACAGAATCGCGGGAAAACAACGATTACTCGAGTGCCGCGACTTCGCCACCATCCTTCGTGATGATGGCGGCAAGAATCTGCGAGGACATGTTCTCTGAAATGAATTTCACAGAGCCGTCACCCATGCAGACCTGAGCCCCGCCCGTATGGAACGAATACAGACCGTTTTCGTTGACCACGTTGATTGATGAGCAGCCAGGCTCATAGATGTTATTGAGGTTCGCGCCGCTGTACCCACGAATCTGTCGGGCGATATTGTGATCGCCGTAGTAGGAGTTCAGCACCAGACCGGCGCCGGCAAAAGTTGTCGACGCAGTGAACGTGTTGGCTCCGGTGGGCTTTCCTCGATAATACAGTTTCTGCTTGGCGGCAAGCTCACCAAACAGAATTGTGTTCGACAGGCCATCGATGACATCCGAGAACTTGATCTTCCAGTTGGTTTGAGTATTGGACGGCTGGAGAAATCCGTTATTGGTGCTGGCAACCGGAAGTCCTGCACAGCCGGCAAGAGAACTGTGCAGACCGCGGATTGGCACATAGTCAGTTCGCGGAGTGACCATCGGTCCCAGCGGTAATCCCACAGACGCGAAGTACGGACCGTAATCGGAAGGTGGTGATCCGGGCGTCGAGGGGCAAAGGTAAGCGGTGATCACGGACTGCATAGCCTGTGGGTTCAGGGTTCCGTAATTCGGAGGCATGTTGATCGGGTCGATGTACGAACGACGCTTGTCAAACATGTCGTAAATCGCTGTCTGCTCCAGATAGGGCAGAATGTGAAACAAGGTGCCGAAGGTTGCAAACTGACCGTAAGGGTTGGCCGGCGACGTTGGGTACTCGGCAGGAACAATGTCCCGCATTGCCCCATGGATGTACTTGTAGGTTCCTTCAAAGTTGTGAACAGCGAGCCCCATCTGCTTCAGGTTGTTCTTGCACTGTGTCCGACGAGCGGCCTCGCGGGCCTGTTGCACAGCCGGCAGCAGCAGCGCCACCAGAATGGCAATGATCGCGATGACGACCAGCAATTCAATGAGCGTAAATCCCAAGCGCGCAACCGCATTGCGCGCACGGGGGTGGGAAGGATGCCGAAGCATCTTTTTGTACATGGGGCTCTCCAGGAATCAATGAAGGAATGAGGTCAGGAACTCTCAACTGCAACCATGCAGGCGTGGATGGATGCTGGCCCAGCTCAAAGTCTGTACATTTCGGAATCCCTGTGTCAAGGTCCTGAGGATGGACTCATCAAAAACCAACGGAACAGACCTCACCTATGACTGCCAACTTCTCCCCCACACTCAGCCTTTTCAAGTGCATCGCTGTCCTCCTGGCAATCGTCGCCATTTGCTCTGAAATGCAGGCGGCCGAGGAACTGACCAGTGAGTTCCTGTTTCCGTTTCATGACCAGCACAACCACGCTCCAGGAATCGCGGAACTGGCCGGCGGCGAACTGATTGTGTCGTGGTACCGCGGTACCGGGGAACGCAAATCGGATGATGTGGCTGTCTACGGAGCCCGACTGAAACCCGGAGCCAGCACATGGAGCGATCCGTTTCTGATGGTCGACACTCCTGGATTTCCGGACTGCAACACAGCCATGATGTCCGACGCCAATGGTCGCCTCTGGCTGTTCTGGCCCGTCATCCTGGCCAACACCTGGGAATCCTGTCTGACTCAGGCCGTCGTCAGTGAATCGCCCGGCGGCGAGGACTGCCCGAAGTGGACTCAACGCCAGTCTCTGTTTCTAAAGCCCGAGGACTTCTCCGCTGAAGCCAATCGAGTTCTGGATGCGATGCTGGCAGCTCTGCCATCTCCCCTGCCGCAGGAGACTCTGCAGAAGATCGATGTAGCCCGTGGCCAGCTCAACGACAAACTCCTGCAACGCCTGGGCTGGCAACCGCGATGCAAGCCCCTGGTTCTGCCGACCGGAAGGATTCTGCTGCCGCTTTACACCGACACGTTCTCTATCGCAATCATGGCCATCAGTGATGACCAGGGCCAGTCCTGGTATGCCTCCAAACCCATTCTGGGTTTCGGCGCCATCCAACCGACAGTTCTGCGAAGAAACGACGGAACCCTGATCGTTTATATGCGTGAAAATGGATTCACCGGGCGAATTCGAACATCCGAGTCACATGACGATGGAATCACCTGGAGCCCCGTCATTTCGGCCGCACTTCCCAATCCCGGTTCCGGGCTGGATGGCGTGCGTCTCAGCAACGGACACTGGATTCTTGTTTACAACGACACGGAACAGAGCCGGAATCGACTGGCTGTCAGCCTGTCCACAGATGAAGGTGCCACCTGGTCAGCAACTCGCCATCTGGAAGACCAGCCGGACGGTTCCTACCACTACCCCTGCGTGATTCAAACGCAGGATGGACGCATTCATGCGGTCTACAGCTACTTCAGCGCCACCGGCAAAACCATGAAGCATGCGGCCTTCAGTGAAGACTGGATTCTTAAAGGCGATGCAAAACGCTGAACGCCGTTGATCCTCTGTTCAAGATTTCCGAGTCACCCTATACTCGCCAGACAGGCCTGCCGAAGCAGAAAACCCGCAGGGCACAGAGAATTTTCTGTCACGTACGCCGGCGGCCTGCAGATCGTCATTTTCGCAAATTCTGCGGTTTGCGGTCCCCGTAAATGCATCGCGTAGACAGCGTCTGTGTCACACAGTGCGCTGCATGTTGACTGGACAGGTGCCATGTCGGAAGAAATCAAGCTGAGCAAAATCGAGTTTCTGAAAGAGGGATCTCGGCAGTTGCGTGGAACTCTGGCGGACGAGCTGCGGAACGACAAACCGGAGTTCACAGAGGACGCCTCGTCGCTGCTGAAACATCACGGATCCTATCTTCAGGACGATCGTGACAGCCGAAAGGCCAAAGGCGAAGACGGCAAATCGCTCGGCAAACAATACTCATGCATGGTGCGAACTCGCATTCCCGGTGGACGAGTCACGGCCGCACAGTTTCTGGCGGAACTGGACCTTTGCGAGAAGATGGCGAATGGAACCCTGCGAATCACCAGTCGTCAGGGATTTCAATTGCATGGCGTGCTGAAGCGCGACATCCGGGAGACGATTCGTGAGATCAATCGCATCAAACTCACCACTCTGGCAGCCTGTGGTGACGTCAATCGCAATGTGATGGCGTGCCCCGCTCCATTCCGCAATCCCGTCCACGACCAGATGCAGGCGTTATCTCAACAGCTGGCGGAACACTTCCGTCCGAAAACAACGGCCTACTACGAAATCTGGCTGAAAGATAACGACGGTGTCGAGACCGATGTCACTGAATTCAAACCCGTTGACGAACCCATCTATGGGGCCCGATATCTGCCGCGCAAGTTCAAGATGGGAATCGCCCTGCCTGAAGACAACTGCGTGGACCTGTACACGCAGGATCTTGGCCTGATGGCGATCGTCGAAGGTGGTCAGATCGTGGCGTATAACGTGCTGGCAGGCGGCGGAATGGGACGCACTCCGTCCGCCGAAAAAACCTTCCCTGCTCTGGCCGAACGAATCACGTGTGTGACTCCCGATCAGGTCATCGCGGTGTGCGAAGCGATTGTCAAGGTTCAGCGAGATTTCGGAAACCGCGAAGACCGCAAGCGCGCCCGTCTGAAGTACCTGATTGCCGACTGGGGAGTTCCAAAGTTCAAGGCGATGGTCGAACAATACTTCGGGAAGGGCCTGCCCGAGCCGCATCCCGCTGATGTCACTGGCGTCGATGACCACATCGGCTGGCATGAACAGGGCGACGGGAAACTGTTTCTGGGCATCAACATTGAAAACGGCCGCATCAAGGATGAAGGCAGTCTGCGGATAAAATCCGGACTGCGAGCCATTCTGCGACGCTTCGGTATGAACACTCGACTGACCGCTCTTCAAAGCGTGATTCTGTGTGACATCGATCCGAAAGACAGATCTGAAATCGAACAGATGATGGCGGATCACGGTATGAAACGGGCCGAAGAGTTGTCGCTGCTTCGGAGATATGCCATTGCCTGCCCGGCATTTCCGACCTGTGGACTTTCCATCACGGAATCCGAACGAGTCATGCCGAGCCTGATTGACGAACTGGAAGTCGCCGTGGCTCGACTGGGACTGCAGTCCAGCAAAATTGCAGTCCACATGACGGGCTGCCCCAACGGGTGCGCGCGCCCGTATACGCCGGACATCGGACTCGTCGGAAAAGCCGTCGGAAAGTACACACTGTTCCTGGGCGGCAATCCGGAAGGCACCCGACTGGGATTCATCTATCGGGACATGCTGCCGATGGAAAAGATCGTCCCCACACTGCAGCCTCTGCTGGCTGCCTACAAGATGGATGGCAGAGGTTCAGAATCCTTTGGGGACTACTGCAGTCGAGTCGGTCAGTCGGCGCTGGATGCCTGCTCGGCCGCTGCTTCCGATAACTGATCGTATCGGGTGAACTGGGCGAGGAAGAGTTACCCCTGCCTCACGAGGATTTCTGCCACCGTCGAGTGCGTCCCACCAGGCAGCAACTCCACGGCGTTCGGCCCAACGTTCGCCGTTTCGATGCAGACCATCTGCTGCCATTCGTCGTCACCAAAGTCAGGCATTCGTTGCGCCTTGCTGATCCATGGATTCCAGATCACGGTGCTTCGCGAACCCGACTTGCGCACTTCGATTGTTCTTGTGCCATCACTCAGCGTGCACGGTACGTCCGTATCCAGATACACGCGATCCGTTTCCTGAGTGAATCGAATGGGAACGCCGGTCGGCGGATGAATGCGACCGCCGTCCACCTTGTCGATGAAGCCAGTTGCGTCCAATCCCGCAATTGACACATCCTGAATCCTCGCGACATTGAAGTACGTATGCAGCGCGTCTTCAAATCTCTGCCGATCCCTGGACTGAGGTGGAAGGTGCGTTCGCAGTTCCATCCTCAGCGTCGCGCCACTGCAGACGTCAAATTCCAGTTCAAATGGTGAAACGGCTGTTTTCAGTCGAAGGACAACACTGCCATCGTCGGTACTTCTGCACTCCATCAGTGACCAATCCGCCAGCCTCGCAACTCCATGCGCCGGCAGTGATGGATCCTCAGGATGCGGACCGAACCATGGAAAGCAGATCGGAACACCGCCGCGAATAGGCTTGTCAGCTGCGAACTGCGAGGCAGCACTGAGCCACAGAACCGGGCGCTGTCCGGCTGGCTGCCACGACGTCAAATGGGCTCCATGCAGATACAGTTCGCCGGATGACAGCGGCGTGCTGATGACGATCTTCGACAGGCCGCCCTGGCCGGATTCGAATGTCACCCCGCGGCATGGGAACTGATCCGAAAGTTCCTGAAGTGTCTGAGTCATGTGGCATTCCGATGAGTGTTGCTAAGCTGTGCCAGCGTCGTCTGAAGAATTTTACGATGCTGCGGATCGGGCAGTTCGGCTGCGATTTCCAGAGCCACAAATTCTGAGTCGAGAGGTAGTTTGACCAGATCTTTCAACGTAGTCAGCACCTGATCGGCCTGAAGTCGAACGCGTTCCAGTTCAATACGGCGCAGGTCGTCCTGAGTGTAGTGGTGATGATCCGGAAACCACATCGATCCGGCGATCGTCAAACCCGCCCGTCGGCAAGTCGTTTCGAATGCACTCGGGTTACCAATCCCGCTGATCAGCAGCAGTCTGTCTGCTCGCACAGTGGCCAGCTCGCAGCGCGTTCCATCCGCAAATCGAACGCCAACAGGCTGAAACTCCACCATCAGAATTCGTTTACGCAGGTGCGGCGCCACGTTCACAATCTGCTGAGAGATGCCGCTGAGTTGCTCGGCGGTGGCCAGATCCGATCGGGTCACCATCACCAGATCCGCTCGCCGCAGACCTCTCAGAGGTTCCCTGAGCAGTCCGCGAGGCAGCAGGTAGTCATAGCCAAAGGGAGTTGTGGCATCGATCAATACCAGATCCAGATCACGGTGCAGTTGTCGATGTTGAAACCCATCATCCATCACGACGGCCTGCACGGTATGCGATTGCAGCAGATCATCGACGGCCTTGAATCGATCGCGATTCTGCCTGTGAGGAATGCCGGGACACAGGATCGACAGGACTCGCAGTTCATCGTTACCCGAGGCATCCAGCGATTGGTAGCCACGGCTGACCAGTCCCGGTGCGAGTCCCTGATCCTGCAGACAACGAATCACCAGCGCCGCGACGGGCGTCTTGCCGGTTCCTCCTGTGGTGATGTTGCCAACGCTGATCACCGGAACCGGCGACTTTCGCATGGGTCTGAGTCCCATGTCGAACAGCCCATTGCGCAGTCGGATGACGCTGCCGTAGCCCAGCGCAAGCAGTCGCAGCACCAGTCGTTGAAGGAACGCCACCAGTCCGGTGGTCTGACCGCTCACCAGGCTGCGAAACGCGTGCTCATCCACCACAGCAGGCTCAATCTGGTCAGAGATGTTCCCGGACGATGCAGCCGGGTCCACACACGTTCCCGGCGACCAGGGCAGATGCTGACGTCTGGCGTCCAGGCAGAGTCCGCAGTCCGGAGTTTACTCGCATCTGCAGCTCACGATTCGACCGGCGGCTCAATTCCGAAATCCTCAATGGTCAGCAGTGCCGAAAACTCAATCCCTCGGGCTTCAAACGCAGCCCGTCCGCCCTGCAGACGATCCACAATACCAACGGCATGGACCACATGACATCCGAACTCCTGCACTCGGTCCACAGCCAGCAACGCGCTGCCACCCGTTGTGACCACGTCGTCAACGATCACGACCCTGTCGCCCGGCTGAATGGGACCTTCAATATACCGCTGCGTTCCATGTCCCTTGGCTTCCTTACGCACCATGAAACCCTGCAGGGACCGATTCTGTGAGGCAGCCGCGACCAGAACTCCACCGACAATCGGATCCGCCCCGATGGACATCCCCCCAAAGCCAGTGAAGTCCACTCCCTGCAGCAGATCCAGCAGACCGAAGGAAATCTGCAGCAGGCCTTCCGCACTGAGTGTCACCTGTTTGCCATCGAGGTAGTACGACGACTTCTTTCCCGAGGCCAGTGTGAAGTCACCGAATTTCAGAGCACGCTCGCGGACCAGGTCCATCAATCGATTGCGGTTATACATGCAGGATCCCGACTGGGCAGACGACAAAGAAGCTCCGGTGCCGAGCCGTTTCGGAATCCGGAATGATTGGCCCGCAGCATAGTCGTCTGCCGAGCGTCTGAAAACGCCCCGCTCAATCGGTTCTCAAATCGCAAATGATCGTCCGGAAAAAGAAACGGGGCTCGAATTGAGCCCCGTTTTCCAGTCAGCATCAGTCGGTTTCTACTTCGACTGCTCGTCCTTTCCCCGGCGACGAATGGCTCGCGGAGTCATTGCAAAGACAGCCCCGATCAGGGCACTGGCCATCGAACCCGAGGTTGGCTTCGATTCCGGCTGTGACACTGTCGCTTCGGGAGCATGTTCCCACCATGCCGCATCTCCCCAGGCAGACAGGATCTCATCTGTTTCAGTCGAACTCACATCGACTGCAGAACTCGCTTCGGTCGACTCGACGAATTCTGCATCTGCCGGAACGTCGACCAACGACTCCTCGACCGGGACTTCCGTCACCGCGGTGAACGTCGTGTCAGGAAACAGACTCGTGGAGATCGTGGTGACGCCGGAGTCAGTGACCGACAGCAGTTCCAGTTCAGCCATTGCTGTGAGGGTGAAGGTGGCCGTGCGATCAGACTCCGGCCGTTCCATGCTGGCAATAG